>AUXO012982382.1_pt1 | contig 48077 bp, 36 predicted proteins | sample 768731 | NCBI WGS metagenome assembly AUXO01 (sample SAMN02715735, study PRJNA202380) | gut metagenome | biome: sheep rumen | host: Ovis aries | place: New Zealand: Palmerston North | reverse complement strand
CTGTCGGTCTCTTCTTCTATGATCATGTTGTAAAGCTCAAAAACCGCCTCGCAGTACTTCTCCAGCCACTCAACAGACCCGGTTCCATCTTCAAATGTCTCCTCAAGTGCCTGTCCAAACGATACCGCGTTTTGCTGCAGATCTCCGAGAATTCCCAGCGCCGCCTCCGGATTATAAAGACTCTCATCCGCAGTAAACTTTCCCTCAGGATCAACTGCTCCTGTGTAATTCCACAACAGTACGTGGGCATCCCAAAATGTCTGGAAAGTATCAAGAAAATACTGTTCGCTGTTCCTGATATTATAGATTTCTCCAGCATCGCCACCCACAAGAACAGTTATCTCTTCCCTAAAAAAGGGATATCCGTGGGAGGATGCAAAACGCTTGGGGATCATGAAGTTTTCGCCGTACTCATTCTTAAGGTTATCAAGATAACCAACAGGGGACATGATTTTGGCATTCTCAAAGGGAAGCTCTACGGCAGAGGAATACCAGGACAGGTGGCGTGGCCTGTCCATATTCTTTGGCCTAAGCGCCAGATTTGCTGCATAATCTACAGCGCCTGCATCTTCAGGTTTGCACATCTGTCCCACATAGTCCGTAGCCAGATACAACTGATTCCTCAGAGATCTGTCCGCATCTATCACTAACTCTTTTCCCAGTATTGCTAAGTAAATTTCGGTAAGCTGCTGCAGCTCTTTTAAAAAGGCTGTAACGCTATCATCATTTATACCCTTCAGATCCCCGAGTTTAATCAGTTTCCCGGAAAAGAGATCCTGCTCTATAGTAAGGCAGTCATAAGCCATCTTGTATGAAAAGAAATATAGCTGTTTCTGTTTTTTATATTTCTCTGGATCCCATGGCATATAGTCCAACGGAAAAACATCTATGAATATGATAAAAGGGCAACCGTAGTTGTCCTTCATTCTCTCTTCGTCCCACTGAAGTTTTTCGGATTTATGAGCTACCACAGAGTGATAGCTTGAAAAGCTCTCGGTATTATAAAAGCTCCGAATGCCAAGTCCATCCGGAAGCTTATTCTCCATTTCAAGAAAGCGCATATAATCTGCCCTGGGCATAGCAATATCAATATCATCATCCCAAGGGATATATCCCTTATGCCGCGCAGCACCCAGAAGCGTTCCCACCTCAGCAAAATAGATAAGCCCATTCTCTTTAAAGAAAATTTGCAGTGTATCAAGCATCTTCAGCTGAGCAGCCCAGGTGCGCTTCATCATCTCACTTACGAGGTAACCGTCACGGTATTCTTCTTTAAAAAAATCAGGATTGAAATCTATCATTTAATATTCCTCTTATCTTGGTGGAAGAAACCGTCTCTGTGTAAGGAAGGATTACAAGCTCTGCCCCATGTTTTCTGAGAAATTCCCGTTCGTCCTTACTGCCTTCATTGCCTTCATAGTCGCTTCCACGAAACTGAACGTCAAAATGATAACGCCTCCAGGCATCAATAGTTCCCGGTTTTTCTATGGGGATCTCGTGGACCTCATCAACACACTTAAGACTACCCACAATCCGTATCCTGTCTTCTGCCGGGATTGTGGGATCAATATGCTTATCGCGTCTTACCGCCTCATCAGATGTAACTTCCACGATAAGGTAATCACACATGGCAGAAGCCCTCTCAAGGAGGTTTAGATGCCCAACATGAAACAAGTCAAAGACTCCGGAAACATAGCCGATGTGGTACCTGGCTTCAGTGTTCTTGCTGCTTATGGTCATCTCTCTTTCAAGCTGTTCCTTGACCTGTTTTGGGTCAGAAATCTCTACCGACGGATCATAGATGCATATGTCTGAAACGCCAAGCTCTCTAAGCTGCCTTACAATAGGCGAGTACTGCTTGACGCAGATTATAACCCTGATCCTGTCAGATACAGGAATCTCCGAGGGAGCAATGACTTTATAGCCGTTAAGACACTTCCCCTGTCTGGCACTGTCATTGTCTATCAGTGCCTTTATATCATAGCGGCCGCCAAAGGTTTCCATAAAACGACCGGCAAATCGACCTGTCCCAAAGATGTAGAAATCTCTTTTGTCCCAGTCTCTTAGAATGTTCTTAAATAAAACCTCATATTCCAGAGTAGATACGTTGTTTCTGTGCCTGTTCGAGGCAATTATCTCTCCTCTGTCTGTGTGGGCACGCCTGAAATCACCCAGAATACTACGGTTTTTGAGATCATCGTGCCACCTGGTAGCAAGCTTTGCATATTCTCCGCCATATAAAGGAATTCCATAGCGTTCATAGAGCTCTTTTAGAGGAATAATGTCATTTAATCTGCTTCCAAGACTTCCGAGGATCATAAGGGTGCGAGTTATAATGACCTCCACCGGGCACATGGGAATATCAAACTCCTGATCAAAGAAGATGAAATTATCCCCGTTGGCATAGACATTTAAGGGGACCATGTCGATGTAACCATGCTCAAGAACGGGCCTTCCATTTTCATCTTCTGTCATAACAGAGGATTTCTTCACTGTCTCCACAAAACGGTCTAATGCACAAAGAAAGGCCTCCCGCCCCTCATCAAGCTTACGGGAGAAGTAATGCATACCATTTTCCATATCCAAATAGGGCATGGTGGCCGTTCTGCCGCCTGTTTCTATTTCTACTTCGATGGCGGATATACCGCGCTTTGTAAGGGCGTCGTGATTTTTCCTAAGGTTTTTAAGCTTTTCCTCCCCCTCAGGGAAAAACATGTGCTTTTCCACCTTCTCTTTTTCATATATGATTGTGGTACAGGCATTTTCACGACTTCTGTCCAGAGAAAGAGTCACCGATGTAACTGCCGATAGAATAGACCTATCCGTTTCTTGAGAGGCTGATGCACACTCATATAAATACCCATCTGCCATCTGATGGAACAATCCTCCATCTACAATCTGATCTATTATCCCGGGCTCGGAGAGCCAGGCAGAATCCGGGTGATCATAATAAGGGAAAAGTCTTATGCCAAGAGACTCATTTGGCATGACACCGTCAGCATAGATAAGCTGAGGATATCTGATATCAGGAAAAACAGAAAAGCGTTTCAGGCAACTTAATCCTGAATCCTTTAGATAGGATCTGATCTCTTTGTCAGAATAAAAACGACCGCTTAGATATTGGGAACTTACAGCATTGACACCTAAGTAGCCTTCTATCCCGTCAAGAATACGATCTGTAAAGTAGTCATGGTCTCCACAGAAATACCTGAGTCCAAACCTGTTTCCGCAGGCAAGAAATAATCGCCCATGTGAAGTAAGCATTTGCGAAATGCTATTTAAAAGACCAACCGGATCTTCTACGGTTTCCAGTATTCCAAGCGCCAAAATGATACCGAACTGCTTACCGGAATCCTGCCCAGGACTGAACGCAATCGTCGGCGAACAAATACTTACCTTGTACCCTTCGCCAAGGAGCCAGCCCTTAACTGCCAGACGCACATCGTGCATATAGCCATCTTCACCTGCATCTATTATCAGGATTGAAGATGTTCTGTCAAATGATATCCAACGAACAATGCCTGTTGATATTCTTTCCAGCAGCTCAGCGGTTTTGTTATTCATCTCCATCTGTAAATGTCCTTTATGCCATATTCACGGAGCTGTCTCTTTATCTCATCTCCATGAAGCTTATTTGCAATCACCCAGATACAATCTATAAATCTCTCACTTGCTTCAAGTGGTGAGTACACAATAGCATTCCTACAACTAGTTCCCCACAGCTTATTATCATTATCGCAAAAGCATATCTCTCTGGCCTTATTAAGTATTATGTCATAGACTTTATTTCCATAGGCTCCGCAGCCAAAGATAACTACACGCTTTCCGCTACAGACACTAATCAGTTTTTGTTCTCTTTCACATTCTATCTCATACTCTTTCTTTTTTATATTAATATAACTGTCGGTATCTTCCAGGATTAGCCTGATCTTCTCCCAACACTCCTTCGAAAAATCCTGCTCCGAGATAAGATTCTTACTAATCGCCTCTTTAAGCTTGGTGACAAAAAAAACAAGATATGTCCCAATATGTTGGCTACTTTCGTCAAATTCAGACAAGGTCAATGCTTTATCAAATTCAGTTGAGAAAGTTGTCGCCATTCTAAGGAAAAATGCACGCTTCATCTCAGGTTTTTCCATGAGAAATCCAATTTTATCAAGCAGCCAGGAGTATTCCTGATACTGGAACTTTAGGCACTCCGGCCGTAAACTGGATGCCTCCGGCCTGTCTGTCCTGTAATAATACAGACACTCCGGAATATACATGAGCTTTCTTATCCGGGAAAAGACCTGCAGACTAAATCCAATGTCCTGATAAGCCGCGCCGTCTGTCTCATGGAATATGTCTTTTCCCTCAAACAGATCCCTATGATATATCCCACGCCAGACAGTGCCGTCAAGGGCTATTATCTCCGGATAATCCAACGGACAGATCACGGCTCCATTTAGAGGATCGTTTTCATTCAGAACCCTAGACTCTACTGTTACCTGCTTATTGCCCTCCATAAAAAACGAAAAGTTTCCTGCCCGAACACAGTCGAGCTGAAACTTTTCAGCTTTAGAATATAACGTCTCAAACATTTCAGGCGAAACATAATCGTCAGTTTCAACAAATCCTATATATTCGCCTGATGAATTCCTGATCCCAAGATTTAGCTGATATCCATAGCTCTTTTTTTCACTGTGGATCACAGTAATTCTGGGATCCTGACCAGCAAACCTGTCAATGATCTGTCTCGTCCCGTCTGTAGACCCGGCATCAACACAGATAATCTCCATATCCTTCATTGTCTGATTGACGACGCTGAAAAGACATTCCTCGATGTATGGTGCAACATTGTATGAAGGTAGGATGATTGATAGTTTTGCTTTCACCTGTATCTGGTTATTACTCCTAGACTTTTATGTGATGGACTTTTATATTGTTTTCAATGTGATATGGCTGTTTGGTTTAGAGGGCTTTGAAAAGAGCTGTCCACTTTTCGTCAGTATTTTCAGCTGTATAAGCTTCAAAACTATTACTTGATTGGCGTGATAGTTCAAAATATAGCTTATCATTTTCAAATAGTTGACTAATATATGATGCAGCACCTTTCCTGTCCTTTTGATTTACAATCAGCATGCCTTTTTTCTCTTTCACAAAGTCAAGATACGGAATATCATACATCACCACAGGAAGCCCGTAGCACTTAGCTTCAAGTAATACCATCGGTGCACCCTCAATAGATGAAGTCATGAGAAAAATATCCGCATTCTTATAATATTTCTCAGGGCTCGGGTCAAAGCCATGGATTGCAATACAATCGTCAAGATCATAGGATGCAATGAGATTATTCAATTTGTGATAATCCTCAGCGTAATAGGTACCGACAATATCCAGAGTAATATCACCCCTGATCTTCTTAAGCTCTGACATGATGTAAATACATTCGGATACCTGTTTACTCTCATAATATATAGAACCAAGCCAAAGGATTTTGTTTTTCTTTTTATAATTCTCTTTTGTTCTGAAACATGGCTGTAAACTTTTATCTATTGGATTCTTAATGCAGAGTGCATTTATTCCCTGCTCTTTCCAACATCTGCTATCATTTTCAGACAAAGCAATGATTCGGTCAGAAAAGCTGTAAACAAAAGAATAATCCATCTTAAGGCCCTCTGTTTGCATAAATGGAAGATAGCCCGTGTGGACATGTGTGATCACACGAATTCCCATCAACTTCGCAAGAAGAACCCTGAGAAAATATTCAAATCCTACATATGGGATATGAAAGCAAAGAAGATCTATATTTCTATGTTTAAGGATGATCTCATAATCTCTAAGGTAGTTAAGATATGTATCCCAAGTATACGTTGAGTTTACATTCTCTCTACAAATGCCTGAAGGTACAGCATATTCTTCCGCAACAGTCTGTTCCGTTATCAGCGTAACCTCATATCCTTGTTCAAGATAAATCGGCATAAGATTGGAGACTACCCGCTGAGCGCCACCTGACCCTAGCGTTGTACACACGATAGCAATACTGTTTATCGCAGGCCTCTTTTTAGGGAAAACCCCTGTCTTACTTAAGAATTCACCAATTCTAAGATAGTCTCCTTCATAAAAATGAAACAAGCCCTCCAGCAATTCCGAAGGACTTATGTTTGAAGAGATTATATCTTTTTGAATTTTCTTTTCTTCCAGCTCTTTAATAAGCCAGGCTACTTTGATTTTCTTTTTTAATTTATCATTTATAAACACTGACGGATCCGAGGCATATGCATCTATAAGCGCAGTTCTTATATCAGCCAGGACTCGAGTATAAATTTTCATTCCGGAAGCAGCACAATCGCCAATGATAGCCTTTGCATCCTCCACAACCTTATCGCTTTGGGCTATAGCTACCATAACATCTGAGGCACGCTCATCCCATGGAACCGACATCACTGAACGAACCTCTTTTCCCATGAATTCATGGTCACCACTACAATTTGAATCTATATAATAGTCTATTTCAGGGATCAGATGCTGTGTTTTGGGCATAAGAGATTCTCTGTAATAACTAAGTAATTCTGTTATTTCCTTTGAACGCTTTCCGGTTCCCCAGACTATAATCTTATTCATATATTCTTGATTATCATTAGCTGTAAAATCCATCACCTTATATCATGTCGCCAAAAATCAAATCATATTCTTCCGGTATAAAACGCTTCAAGCCTCCCCATGTCTGAAATGTCATCTCACCAAACAGAATTCTGCCATCAGGCATATCGAACCAATCCACTCTGACATGATCAAAATCCCTACATAAAATCCTGGTCAACTCTAACATTTCATCGAGATTATGCGGTTTAGGAGCCGGGTATATATCCGGGGGATATCCATAAGAAAATGGTTGCTTGTTCCAATCAAGGTCATAAAAAGAAGCCGTGCATCCTGGACGATGACTTCCCTTTATGCACCATATATACTTGGGTTCTCCATGAAAGCAATAGATATTATAATCATATACACTTTCAGCCAATCCATCCAAATATTCCTCAGCGATGATTCTGGGTTTAATGTCTTTATAATGCATTTCAAAACTATTAAACATATAATTCGAAGTCATCCAATAATCCAACTGTTCCTTGGTTCGTGGAATATCTAGCTTATTCTTGTCCTTAACTAGAATATTTCTTCCACTCCCATTGTTAGCCTTAAGGACAAACTTTTCAGGCAGTTCATCAAACGGAATATCCTCTGCGTGATCCCATACCCCATAGTGTCTGGTAATATGTTCCTTACCGATTTTCTCAGCAACCCAATTTCTAGCCAGACTTTTATCAGCAAGAGTAACCCTGCGTTCATCATGATTATTGATTTTTTCCCAGTTTATTTTCTCATTATAAGTCCTGGGAGAATCCCAATTCATCTCTCTTCCAAACCTCTCGTAAAACATCTCTGAAATAACATCTTTATATTCACTTTCAGGTAATGATGCATTATAATCAGCGCAGTGATATGGGAAGTAACATATGATTTGCTGCTGAGATATTCCCATTTGTAATAATTGTTTTACTAATTGATATCGGTTGTAATCGCCACCAACACTCAGTACCAGCATAGTATTCTCATTTACTAACGCTAATGAAGGCTCTTCTATACAAACTCCATATATAGCCGATCCCTGCTTATTTTTATCATTGTCAAAAAAACATTTCACATCGCAATCATTGTCAATGAGTGCTCCAGCAAGTTCTTTTCCATATGTTCCTGCACCAACAACTATTATTTCTTTGTTTTTTGACTTAGACAACACCTGATCAAATGATTTTTTTAACAATACTCCGCTCTCCTTTATTAGTTTTTTCTAGTTTCAATACGGTATGATGTAGTCCGTACATCCTCGTACCTCTAGTTCAGCACATATTTCATCAATAAGCGACAATCCTACTCCTATTATTACCACCGTCCCATCTTGACAAACATCCACCTTATCAATTAGTAAAACCGGAATTCCCAGATATTCCTGTTTTGCATTCTCTTCTTGTGAAACAATAAAAGCTTCGATATTGCATATTGCACTATATGTAGTAAAAACTCTTTTTCCGAAACGTCCAGCTCCATATATATAAACTTTTTGTGATCTTTTTAATTTGTTTCTAATGTCTTCAAGAAAGCTTCTACTTGATGCGACAAAACTTCTAGGCGAATTTTCAATTGCCTCTATCCACTGCTTGGTATAATCGATCGAACTGTACCTAGAAATAAACGCCCTTTCAGCCAAAGACATATCCGCTAACTTTTCTCTGTGGTTCACTATCCAGTTAAGTGCCGGTTTGATTTCTGCATTTGAAAAATCCTCATCTGCTTGGGATTTACCAACGAGAATCCCCCTCTGTGTAACCATCATATCTCCGACATCTTGAGCATAATCAGCATTTTCCAGAAGGATTTCTCTTGGTCCGGTCAAACAGTCCGTTGCAATTACTGGAACTCCAAGAGTCATTGCTTCAAGAAGAGCATTCGGCAATCCCTCATAACTACTAGGAAACACAAACGAAAGCGCGCCTTTAACATACGGAAAAGGATTGCTACAATATGGAATCATCAATACGCTTTCAGACAATTCCTCGGACGAAATAAGTTTTTCAAGCTTTTTTTGTTCTGCACCGCTGCCGATAATGACTAACTTATAGTCGTCTTTGCTTTCTCTGATAAATTCACCAAATTGCCTTATAAGCTGTTCATGGTTTTTTTGCCTATCCAACCTTCCTACAGAAATAAAGTACTGAGATTTCCCAATAAAAGTTTTAAAATCTTCGCTTGTCTTCTCTTTAGATTTTTCCAGAATTCTTTCAGTGTTAATGAAATTATATATGCTAATAATTTTTTCGCATTCAATATTATAATAGTCTTCCAGTTGCTCTTTTAGCCCAATCGAGCATGTGATAATTCTATCTGCCTGGTTGTAGTACTCTCTTATGCTCCTGTCCAAATAAGAACCGTCTTTTAGCCACGGCCTATACGAACATCTGGAGGAAATTATAACCTTTTCGCCTCTTCTGGATTTTATATTATCAAGGTTCATCGTATCCAGGAAGCTTATCGCAACATCTATCTGATATTTGCCTTTGCAATTATACAAGGCTTCACATACAGTCTGCCCCGGGAATTCCTCTTCAATAGCAACTATCTCACCTGCATATTCATAAGTGATTTGTTCCTTGTCGACAAGAAACAAATAAACCTTGTAATAATCTGATAGCGCTTCCGAAAGCATCCCAACAATTCTTTCAGCACCACCGCTACGTAACCCCCAAACTAAAATCGCCAGATTTTTCAATTCTTTACTGTTTTTCTTCAATAACCGTTCTTTCATCTGATAGAACCTTATCCAAGCGAAATATAGTTGGTCACACCTCTGCGTTGTAGTATACTTTCTATCTCACCTAAATAGTTTTTTCCAGTCCCTATGACAATAACGATATCATCCATAAGGTGAACTTCGCCCAAGTAATATGTATCATTATTATCTTTATGGACTCCATCAGAAACTATATGCCCTAATACTTTCACCTCTGACGACCTGAGAATCTTATCAAGGCGTTTTCCTATCCTTCCATTACCATAAATATAAACTCTTCGGTTTCCTATATTTTTTACAAGTTTTACGAATCTTGAAACCTCTTTGGCATATAGCTCTTCTGAATTCTGTAGATAATCCTTGTTATTTGCTACCGCCAAGTCAAATATTTCAAGTATATCCTGATCGTAATTTTCCTCTATCACACTCCTATAAAGGTTTAATTCCTGTGGCAGATAATCCCAAAGAATATTTAATGACAAAAAAACATTTTCTATGTACATTCCGGTATCCTGCGTAATTTGGAACGCTCCGATATTAGGGAACGAATGGTAAAGTCCTGTTTCATCGCGACCAATCATCTTGTCTGCGACAACAGTATCCATTAATAACTGTGTTGCAAATCCACCTTTAATTCCATCAAAGTGAAGAACCAGATCATGCATTACTACAATTGCATTGTCACTTAAGAACGGAAAACATACCAGGAAATCCAATATTTCTCCCGGACATGAATGAACAGCATCCAGGACCAAAAAGTCGATGTTCTTTCCTATTTCGTCCAAATAATTACATACACATCCACCTGTAAATAATTTATGCCTCCACTTTACAGAGCCTTTGCTTTCGAGGTATTCTTTTGTCCATGTCGCTACAAATCCAGCTTTTTTAGTTGCATCCCTATAGTAATAGTCTATGCAATCCACCGAAAAAATCTGAGCCTCGTAGTCCAGCAGTTCAAGCGCGTTCATAAGTACAGCTGTTGTACCGCCTGCGCTCACTCCTATCTCCAGTATCTTTCGAGGCTTATATTTCTTTATAAGACCACACATGAAGCCATGTTGCCAAGGGCTCATTTCTGCATAAGGTTCGCCGAAATGTTTTTCGACAACATCTAGTATCTCTATTGGTTTTGTAAAGATGTCATAGTTGTCCATGTTTTTTGTCCTTTATATATGCCATATGTTTATAAGCCAACTTTTTCATGGTCCGTTATTTCAAATTCTGTAGTAATTCTCCAATTATTTCTCAAACAGAAAATACCCTTAGCTGAGAAGATATTTTCCACATTGCATACATGAGAGATATCTTACACGATAGCAATTTTCAATAGCTATTTTCATATAGTGCCTTCTGCCTTATTATTCTATGAATGTGTTACTATTCTGAAGAATGATAATTGATTCCTCGAATGTACCAACATGATTTTCTATAATTCTTAATAATAAAGTTTTACTAACACTGTCTTTTTTTCTCTAAATCTCTAGCACAATAATCTAATATCATCTCCCATTCATTTACATATTTTTCAATGCTACTTTTGCCAAAAACAGCTTCATGTGCTCTCTTACCCATAACAGGAAGCAATTCTTTATTATTACTCAGATATACAATAATATCTGCTGCCATTTTATAATCACCGATAGGTACAATAAAACCATTTTTCTCATGTTCTATATCATCTCTTACCCCCGATGTATCAGTAACAACCGGAACAGCTCCTGCTCCCATAGCCTCAACAACACTAACACTTCTGCCCTCGTAATCTGCCAAATTTATTCCTATATCCTGTTTTTCCCAAAAATCACTTATTCTTGCCTTACTGACAACTCCCCAAAAAGTAACCCTGTCTTGAAATCCTTTTTTTCTTATATGCTGCTCCATCTGCTCTCTTGCGGGTCCATCCCCTGCAATATTAAAATGAAAATCAATCTGATTATCACTTAACCAACCAATAAGCTGCAAAACTAAATCCATTCTTTTTTGTGACCCTTGCATTCCATCTAATCTTCCTGCATATCCAATAATGATAGGATCTCTGCCAATAGTGTACTTTCTAGCTAATCTCGCTTTACATCGAAATGGACTATATAGAGTTCTCACTTTAGAACAGGTAATTCCACGTTCTATCAAATCTTTCGAGATGGTTTTACTCACGCCAATATAATAATCCGATAAAGTTCCATATGACATGTAATTATCAATAATCGTCTTTGTATAAAGAGAAATATTGGATATTATTCTAATCCTGCTTGGATATCTTTCTTTTATAAGATAAGCTGCCAACAACAGCATATCCAACTGATTTGTAACAACAATGCAAGGAAGCATCTCCAAAATAACAGTAAGACAATTTTTCAACACTTGCTTTGCGGAAATGCCATTAGTATGAATTATAGTATTTATAATCCTTTCCCGTAGTTTATCCGAGACGTCCACTTTTGGCCCTTGTGAATCAGAAACAATGTACAAATCACTCTTTTTTTTTACCAGTTCTTCACAAAGAATTATAGTTCTGGCTTCAACCCCTCCAAGAATTAATCCATTTGTGCAATCAAAAAGAATTCTATGTTGTTCCGAAATATCTTCATTATGACATTTTATAATGCCATCAATCTCACTCTGATCACAACTAGTACGCAACAATTCAGAGTATTGAATTTCATCTAACGGGCTATATCCTAAGCTTAATAGTGTTTTTCGAACAGCATCATAATCGGCATTATTTATAATTGTAATACACCAGGGCACATGCCTATACTTACCAGCGTCATCGATTGGTAAAACAGCTTGATCACATAACACACTCCTTTTTTTCGTATTGCTATCAAAAACTGCAGCAATTCTAATACCGCTCCCCGCTGTAAGTTCAAGCAAAGATTTGGCTCTTTGCCCCGCACCAAAAAGGACTATTTTATCAATCATATATACGACTATCTCTCCAAAAGACTCCAAATCTCATTTTCGTTAGTGGTAAATTGCATCCTATAACCAGATTTTCCCAGCAACGAGGCTATTTTATCCTCATATCCACTCATTATCTCAATTATTATTACTTTAATTCGCCATACATTGAAGTCTATCGAGCGAAGTATGGAATAATCCAATCCCTCTGCGTCGATAGCCAAAATATCCGGTGGAGCATCCACTCCATAATATGTTGAAAGAACTTCATCTATTGTAATTGTAGGAATATGCTTCTCAGTGTAGTCAAAGCCTCTTTCTTCTCGTATGTTATCTGCCAAACTCCTATCAAAAGTGCTATGCCCCATATAATCATCAAAAATATAAAAAGGTAATATCTTTTGAGATGATTCAATACATATTCCCTTTCTAATCAAAAGATCATACGGCCTATATTCACCAATCGTATCCCAGCATTCAGGATTTGCTTCCACCAAAACTGCTCTATATAGACTGTCTCTATGAAAAAGTTCATAGAACAAATACGTATTATTACGAATTACAGGGTGACATACTCCAATCTCCAAAAGACTTATGTTGTGGTTTATGCCCATTTCTCTCAAAATGGAAAAACTAGCTACATCTTCACAATTTTTAGCATAAAAATGAGGCAGCTTACACATTCTGGTATCTAAGATATCTATTAGAGAGAAAATAATAAAGTCAGTTTCAATTTCTAATTCAAATCTGATTGTGTCACAAACCTGTTTCTCATAAATGGTATATGATACTACAAGAATTTTCCTTCCAGAATATCTTTTTAGGATTTCAGGACTAACTACAGGAATTCTCCCTTTAACATTCTCACCTATGTGTTCATACCTTCCATCAATGACTCCGCTAATCGGAAAAAATGATGGATCATAATTTTTCTCAAATAATTCTCCAAGCCCCCAAGCAAAAATAACCTCATAATTTGAAATTATCTTCATATTATCTGTTCTATCCATCAATTTCTTCATTTTGTTCACTACCCATTCTCTAAGTTTGAATAATGCGATATTCTATGTGGGATACAAGTAACTATCTTTTCACTCTTCATACGAAAATCATCTACTATCCTCTGCTTTATTAGCTCAGCCTCCTCGTAATGAGTATTAGCTATCAGCAGGTAGTCAAATTCTATTCCGATTGATTTCTTTAACAAAGTGATAGCATATCCCATATAGGTTGAATCCATATTTTGATCACACCAAGCAACTATATCACAGTAATGATTGGCTCTAATCTGCCTAAAATATGACTTTCCGACTATTCCAGCGCCATAAATTATCACTCTTGAGTTGCTTGGAATTAGCTCGTATGGAAACATATAAAAATCTTGACGCTCATTTGAAAAAGTAGCCACGCTATGCACCAAGTCAAAAAAAACATATCGTAATTGTATATTTAAGATCTTTTCGTATCCATCTACTAATTGATTGTCCATCAATAAATCTAAATATATTTTATTTAAATCTGCCAGAGCAAAAAGGTATTTGGAACGTCCAGTAGAATTATTACTAAATCGATAGTGATATAGTACGTCATCTAAAATACATATTTTTCTCATTTTCAAAAGGCACTTCCATGTAGCTTGAACATCTTCATATTTTTTTAGATCATCAAACACATCTCCTATAACCTTTGTGATTATGTCACGTTTTGTCACATAAGACCATTGTGCCCAGTTAAATACATTCCTTGAATTAGCTATATCATACAAATTATTTAAAAATACTTCTCTTGTATAAATTCCCGAACTCATTGGTAATCTGCATGTAGAAATGGTAGTTCCCTTATGGATGAAATAATTCCAAAATACTCCATCTATGTCATCATCTGAAATGCTGTCCATTATTTTATGAATAGCGCCATCCTCTAGCCAATCGTCGCTATCCATAAAATATATATACTCTCCTACCGAAATATCGGTTCCTGCTTTTTTGGCTGCGGATATCCCTTGATGCTCTTTTTTAATTAGCTTGATTCCTTTATTAACGTACTTTCCAATGATTTTTGCAGTATTATCGCCAGATCCGTCATCTACACATATCACCTCCACAGCAGGCTCCATTTGTAAAGCTATACTCTCAAGGCACGCCTCAATATACTGCTCAGAGTTATAGCAAGGAATAACTATAGATAACTTTGTTGTTTTTTTCTTCATCAATTCATTCTCTTCAGACACGATTTCCTCTTAAGAAACAATTTAAATAAGCAGTAATTATATGATGTAAGGGTCAAAAGCCTTTTCGCAGAAATATACATTCAGCGGCTTATAAGCCAACATAATTATATTGCTATCAACTCAAGACTTTTTATCCAATTATGCATCGTATAATCTACGATAACGTATGGAATCTTCTCGTTTCTACAATGTTCGATTGCTACCTCTCTTGATTTTTGAGTTGTTATAAAACAAACCGTTTTATTATCATTATTCTTACGGATGCTTCTCACTTTCATTCCTTCAAACACAACATCACTTTCCTCAATATCATATACTGCATTCAATTTCCATTGTGGTCTAATCAAACTAACTGCCTCAACAAAGGTAATAGTATCTATTGCAATTCCACATATACAAAAAGAAATCTCTCTCTTTGGTAATTGTTCTATTCCCAATTTCAGATTTTCATAATAATCCTCATAATGCCTATGCTTATAAATACATCCAATCTCTCTAAGTTCCGCTTCCGTGCTACAACCATCTATTATAGATTTCAAATTATCTCTTAGAATAGCTTTTTCACGCTCAAATGGCACATATCTTGGCGTCCAGTCAATTGTATCCCACAACTTTTTATCATAAAGAGGCAAGTACCTATCAATCCAGGCAAACCTCTCATCAAAGCTCTCTTTCAGAACTATTACCGGTATCCCCAACCCCAAGCAAGGTGATGCAATATGAAGCCTCCCAGTTATCACTAATTTTGCTTTCTCTTTTAGCTCATCCAGTTGCTTTTGTGCTAACAGATATGCTTCATCCGATTCCTCCGCTGTCATAACTATCGGTCCCTCTTTACGTGTAATCGGATAAGAGTTCGATAAAAAAACAGCTTGTTTTTTTATACTATTAGGTATTATTTGAATTGCTGATTTAGGAATATCGATAATGAACACCGTATTCTGACTATTTGTACTCACTCTCGTTTTTAGAAGTGCAGAGGGACATCCTGTTATATAACAATCTACCCCCATCTCCTTTAGCCTTCTATATGTTCCTTCATCCCGACATCCAATAGGTTGATTTTTTTTAAATAGATCTATCTCATTTTCAGGAATATAATTTCCTTCAAGATTGAACCCCCAGTATATAGCCCTTCCCCATTTATAGGGCATTTGTATTCCATCATAAGTTTCTAGTTCATCAAATGAGTTCCACCCATTAATTAAGATTGTATCCTTTTCAGATCCACACGCAGATATCATGTTTCTTGGAATACGGGTATACTCAATATCAAAGTCATGAAGTAATTCCTCAATAGCAATAAGTTGGATCCAGTCACCAATGTTTTGGGCATCTGTTCCATCGAGGCGCAATTTTTTTCCCTCATATGATACAATTGCTACTTTTTTCCGTTTTCTTTTACAATTACCATTAAAAATACTTACACCTACTTTCGTCGAAATTTCACTAGTATCAGTTGTTTATAGTCCTACTATCTCAGTAAAAACTCACTACTCTTAGCTATCAGCACCAACTCCGTTAATAGATATAATCCTAACCGCCACCTGACTTCCGCGATTAGTATATCCTATGTATTCATATTCAACACCATTCTTCTCCACAAATTCTATAAAAGCCTTAAACTCATGATTTTTCCACCCAGGGTACCCAAAAAACTCATCAAATTCTATTATAGTTCCTGCCCCAATTCGTTTAGCTAACAACTCGAAAATAGTCTTTGTTGAAGTGTATACATCGCAATCTATATGTATAAAAGAAAAGTTTCCTTCGTGATTCTCCAAAAAAATTGGCAATGAATCATCAAACCAGCCTTGCACTAATTCCACATTGCGATTGAATAATTGAGGAACTTTTCCCGCACAAAAGCTGTTCTTCCTTAGTCCGCCAAACCAATCTTCAGGAATTCCCTCGAAACTGTCAAAGCCAAAAAAAGTAATATCAGGCTTGAATGTAGCAATAAAACTCAACGAATTACCATTATATACCCCAAATTCAGCACAGTACCCCAAGTGGAAATCAACCTTATTACATATCAGATCTTCAAGAAGTTCAAATCTGTTATGGTACGGTTTTAAGTTATACATTTTCTCATTTACATATTGGGCCGTCTCTTGCAAAGCGACTTGAAATGAAAAATCATAAATCGTAGTTCTATCGACTCCATTTGCGTAATCCATATAAACAAGCTTTCTGGCAACTGGAATCACTTCTACACATCTCGATTTCGGCACTTGCTTAAATAAACTTTCATGAATTTCATAATAAGTGTCCGGGTTGTCAGAACACACCAAGACAACTGAAGATTTATATTTGGGATCAGATAATTGCTCCGTGCTAATTATCTGATTATACTTCTTGCTCAAATAATTATCTGCTATAGCTAACTCTTCTATACCAAAAAAGACATTCAAAACACTCTTAACGACTTTTCCGGCAACCCCAAAAGGATAAATGATAAAATCATCATTTGCTTCTTGGAGTAAACTTGTTAGAACTATTTGTGCGCATTTTTCATAATCGCTTATATAGAAGTCAACTGCATCTTTATCTATTATCTTATCAATCCAAGACATTGATGTTCCTCCCTTTCAAAGATAGTATCCTTATCATACAGGTTTACCACAACCAAGTAGCTATATCATAAGCTCAATAAATAATCCACTACGACCTTGCTGCCTTGACCATCTTCAGTTATACCTGCTTCGTCAAACAATTCATGTAGCTTTATCCGGTAATTCAATGCATCAAAGCTAGCAACTTGCTCTATCAGTTCCTCATCATTTTCCGCTAACGGAAATGGTATTTCTTTGAGATTCCAAAGAAGCTTTCCTCTCTCATTTTCATATTCTTGGTAATCATCGCAATACAAGAATATTGGAATCTCCATAGTCGCTGCATCAAAGGCAGCGCTGGAATAATCTGTCATCAATGCATCGCACGCAGAAAGAATCTCATACATATCATCGATCGTACTGATATCTCTTAAATTCTTTGTCAACTCCTTGTCCGAATCCTTGCTGGCTCCGCCCGTTATCTTGCGCACCGTCATCTGCGGATGAAGTCTTAGTAAAACTACCCACTGTCCACCAAATTTCTTTTCCAACGAAACCTTCAGCCTTGCAAAGTCAGGCATGTGTCCAGCCTTTTCAAGACTTCTGGTTGTGCTCTGGTTACCTCCTCGGAAGGTCGGGGCGTACATCATAAAATGAATATCCGTCAAGTTTTTATTTTCTACCGCCAGCTTTTTTGCCAGCCTTACTTTTAGAATCTGCTTGAATGAATCGTCATCCTTCGCACGAACCAATATATCGCATCTGGGAGATCCACATCTAATAGTTTTTCCTTCATAAAGTGAACCGGTTTTTAACGTTTTGTCGTACCAATCTGAGTTTGACAGCCAATAGTCCACCATATCGGAATCATGCTTACTAACGAGAAATGCAATCTTTGAAAATGAAGCCCCTCTGTCAAGACAAGTTGGTTTAAATCCCAACTTTGCGTGCCAGGTTTGAATGTATATTTGGCCTTTACGCTTTCTACACTCAAGCTGTTTACGGCTATTATCAATCCAGAACCTTGCTGTAGTCAGCTCATACGCTCTGTTCCAAAGGGTGTTTCGCACTTTATGTATTTCTTTAGGAAACTGTTTCTGAGGATCATCTACAAGCCAGACCAAATTCATTCTTTTCTCATAAGGCAGCTCATTATTTCGTCGCATCAGCTCTAGCGCTATATACTTAGGATTACAGGTAAATCCTGTTGTTCCTTCTATAGTCGTAAATACTATTTTGTTTCTTTTTATAGGTAACACTCTAAACAGGTAAAACGGGAGGCTTTGAAAAAAAGCCTTGATTTTCCGCTGAGCAATGTAGCTCTTTTCGCTTTCCATTTTCACCCCTGCTGAAGGAAGGAATCCAGGGTGTACTTAAATGTTTCGTTAATTCCAACCTGAGGATACCAGCCAAGATCCATAATGCGATCAACGTTCATTATTGGGAGCTTGAATGGAAGATACTGAAGCTGTTCTTCTTTCGGTGTTTCAAACTTTACACGTACTTTTCTTTTGGGATCCATATCTGCAATCATCTGCGCCAGATCTCTTATGCTGATCAGATTACCCAGATTGGCGATATTATAGTATTTGTCAGTTCCTTTCGTAAATGCCAACAGCATTGCTCCCACCGCATCAGCTACATAGGTATATGTTCGGATGGCTGAACCTGAAGTATGAAGCACTATATCTTGTCCTGTCAGCACGCATTTTATGAATTCAGCGAAAGCCCTTCCGTCATCTAGCGCTATTCCAGGTCCTAATGTGTGGCAAAGGCGTACGCCAGTGTATTTAACTCCATATTCCTGCTCATAACTGGCAATCATAGCCTCACACAATCTCTTAGCTTCAGGATAGCAAGCCCTGACTTCATCACAGCGAATCACTCCCATGTCTGTCTCTTTAATATTCTCATCTGTAAACATCTGACCATAAATCTCAACTGTTGATACATAAAAGACGCGCTCAGCTTGCTTAGTCTTCGCAAGTTCACAAATGTTTCTTGTACCCTGAACGTGTCCCCATAAAGTCTCTACCGGAGTATAAGTAAAGTCCTGAGGACTGGCTGCACCGGCTGTATGGATAATAAAGTCTACTTTTCCATCCCATTTTATGGAATCCGTTATATCCTGCACAAGGAAATACATGTTGGTCAGATTCAGGGAGTCGCCAAAAACTTTCTTCATTTTGTCTGCACTTCTGGCAAGAGCCACAACCTTAAGATTAAGATTGTAATCTATATCCGCCTTCAGTATCGCCTCAACAAAGAACATTCCAAGTCTTCCGGTTGCACCTGTAACAAGAATGGTCTTATTGCGAAAACATTCCCAGTCTATTGGATTATTCAAAATAATGTCGATATCTCTTTTTTCTACCATTAGTAATTACAATCCGAATACTCTTCGGTTCTCCTCCATTTCTAACATAGCTTTCAAGTAGTAGTAATCTTCCGGAGTGGTGACTTTAAGGTTATTATTCAGTTCCTTAACAAGTTTAACTTTGCCTCCTTCATTTGCATATATCATCGCAGCATCAAGAAGAGGCATGCTTCTGCTCGATTCTTCTTTACAAACGTTTATCTTTTTAATTTCCTTGACAGCAAAAGTCTGTGGTGACGTTAGCGAATATGTATCCTCGCGTTTTTTGAAGCTATCTATGTCAGCTTCCATAGTATCTGTAACCACTACTGATTCAGCTACCTGATGGACAGTAACTGCACAACCATACTTCTTAGCAACCCTAATATTCTCTCTGATCGTGTTCTCTCCTACAAGTGGACGCACACCATCATGAATAATAACAAGGTCCTTGTCTTTTGCCCCATCCTTATATACGGCCTCCAGGCCGGATCCAAGACTACTTTGACGGTTCTTCCCCCCTATTACGACAGCTATGATCTTCTTGAGCTTATGAAAGGTAATAAGTTCGTTCATAAGTTCAATGTATGCCTCATGGCAAACAACAACTATCTTGTCAATATCCTGACAGTTCACAAATTTTTCAATCGTATAAATTATTATTGGTTTTCCCATGAGTTTGAGGAACTGCTTTGGCATTCCCCCGCTTCTCATTCGCTGCCCAACCCCGGCTGCTAAGATTATTGCGTAGTTCAAATTGTGTCCTTTCTACTTCATATAAAGTTTATAAAAAGGCGCAGCCCACGCTGCGCCTTTTATATTTATGTTTCCATTTTATTATATCTTTCAATTTTACACCGATGTTCCTTGGTGTCCTCGTTATAATCTATACCAACCAATAGCATATCACCTTGATAGTGCTCCAGACTTGAAAAATACTTCTTATCTTTAATCTGATTTAATGCACTTTCCGGCGATTTATCTTTCTTAAGTTCAATCACGAGTGCCGGCATATCTGGCACGTATGGTATAAAAACAACATCAGCAAAGCCCTTACCAGTTGTCATCTCTTTTATGACAGTATACATATTTAGCGCGTATATATATGCCAGATAGATAGCGCTCTGTAGAGCATCTTCATTATTGTAACTCCTATTGCTGGTTACATGAATATGACTTCTATCAAGTGCTCTTGCAACTGCTTCTTCATTGCCGTTTATCGTCTCTTCCAAAAGTGTCTTGGACTCTTTAATTATCTCGTCTGTCGTTTCATATCCCTTGGTAGCTGCTATAGCATTTAACCATTCTCCCCTTACTTCCCTGTTTGGAATACGGCAGGTACCTTTATCCGAATCGTAAGCCAGATAGCCCAGATGAATCAGATAAGTAAACATATCATCTTTACTGATAAATGAATTCATCGTATTCAGATAACTGGTAATATTAACCTCAACCTCTTCTTCAGAGAGCATTTTTATGATATCGTCCTTAGCTCCTTTAAAATTCTGTTTTACACGATCTGAAATAGCTTCGTATGTTGAAGTTTTCCCCCAGTAGCTGCCATATTTCTTTTTGGTAACAGCTTTTATAACGGATTCAGGGTTATAGATATCAAAGCCATTCTGATGATAGCCATCATACCAGCGCCTAAGCTGCTCAAAGTCCATTTCGGCATCATCACACAGTTTCCTGACTTCTTCCTTGGTGAAACCAATAAACTCCGAAAGTTCATAGGCATCCAGAAAAGTATACTCTTCAAAATTGTTAAGCTTGGACTGTATCTTGTCTCTTACTATTGGCAGAATACCTGTTAAATATGCAAAAGAGATTGCTGGTCTTAAGGTATCATCCTTAAAGAGCCCGTTGAGCATAGAAAGGAATCTGCCAAACTGTTCTTCAGAAACCTGTTCACGAACAAGAACATCATATTCATCAATGATAATAATAAAGTTTTCAGATGTCTTGCTGTATACTTTTAGAATAGCTTCAGCCAAGGAGTCGCTCTCAGCCACCATGGCTTCCGGAAATTCTTCGTCTATTTCTGCCTTAATCTTATCTTCAAGTATTATGATAAGGTTTTCTTTATCTCTGATATTCTGATAAGCGCCATTCATATCTATCTTAATGACATTATATTTGTTGAGCTTATCTTCAAAATCAGCGCTTTTCGATATATTGAACGAAGAAAAAAGATCTCTTGAATCGCATCCCTTGGAATAATAAGCAGTAAGCATATTCCCTGCAATAGTCTTACCAAAACGTCTCGGCCTTGAAACGCAGATATAGTTATTGCCCTTGTCAATAAAACTATTGATCGTGCTGATCATAGAAGTTTTATCCACATAATTTCCACTTGATACTATAATTTTAAAATTTTCATTTCCCGGATTCAGATAAATTCCCATGCTTTTTTCTTTCACAGTTATGTTTTTTAATGTAATACAATTATAAGCCTATCAGTTCCTGTCTTCAAACCTAGCTTAACCGCGTGCTCCGCCACGCCGCATCCAAGATCCAAAATGCATATCCATAAATGCGACCTACAAAGTCTCTATGTCCACATCTTGGCACCGTCAGTATAACCGCCCAAATGCCGTTAATGCTTCTTGGTTACTACGATATACAACAGTTCTAATTTTAATTATACACCATCATTTTGGATAGCAGAAAGCTAAAGAATCTCTTCTTTACGCTTTTCGAACCTCATCGACTTTAAGTTCGATTCTTGCACTGGTTCCAAACATTTCAAAGGTTGATGTCAAGGTTCTGCGTACTGTGTCTACCTTCTCAACAACAAAGATCTGCTCGCCATAGATTCCTGTTTCATCTTTCACTTTATCGCCTGGCCTGATTCCAAGATCAAGCTCTACCATACCATCTAGAACATCCGCATGATCATCACCATTTTTTTCAGCTTCTTTCAGCCTTTCAAGCCCCAAAAGTGATGGATCGTCATCGGTCCACAGTCCAAACTTAACTTTCCGCATCTTACCAAACATCTGTGCTTCAACAACTGCCATCCGATGTCTCATTTCAAGCTTTTTTATATGATTTTTGTAATTGGACAAAGGGCCAACTATTCTATCAATTCTTCCATTTCTGGCAAGATGAATATAGCTTACATGCATCAGCCCATCTATAAACAATGTTCTAAGAAAAGCCTCGTCTTCCTTACCTATAGGAATAAATATCTTGCTCCCATCTTTTTCAACAGATCCTAAAAGTTTTGTAAAACCTTTAATTCCCATCAGCGTCTCAAATATTTTCTGCGGATCATCACTTTCAACAAACAGATACCCCGGAAAAAGTTTTCTAAAACCAATTCTGCACTTTCCGCCACTTCTTTTTACATCTTCAAATAAAGGAACAAAACACTCACCATATGAATCTTTCGTTCTGATTTTATCCAAAATCACTTTTAGCCGTTCTTCTTCCCCACTTTTAACCTGAATCGCATACCACATACACTAGTCTCCTGCTCACTATCACAATTTCATGTCAGAATCTTTGCTGTTTCCTTCTTATCTTCATAAACTCCTCAACTACTCTTGCCATAGCAATAGACTCATCTGCTGTAAGCTTATAGTCATGACCACCTGTTCCATTTATCTTGGTAAGAAATTCTGCAATCTCATATCGAAAACCGTCTTTACCAACAAATCCGGCTTCATGATGTTCAATTCTTCCGGGATCTTCAAATCTCACATCAAAGCTTTGAATCAGCCACCAAGGGGACTGCGCAAGTATATAACCTTTGGTCCCCGATATTACCAGCTGACCTTCTGACTTAACGCCTGCGCCAGTTTTAGATGTAGCAAGTGCATTATCATATTTGAACTGAACTTTACTAAAAACATCAATCCCACTTTCACCAAGGATTGAGTCTATCCTTAAGTCTTTATAATCCGTACCAAGAAGCTTAAAAATCGGCAATAGCGTATAGCTGCCATACTCCATAAAAGCACCACCATACCTGGAATCTGACATCTCACGAGATCCCGGTTCTCCAAGTCTTGTAAAACATGCCTCAATATCACAGATTTCGCCTATAGTTCCATCTCTGGCAACTGATAATAGCTGCGCAAACCCCGGAAGATATGCCGCTCTGATGCCCTCCATAAGGACTACATGATTATTCTTCGCAAGTGCATACAGTTCTATCGCTTCGTTATAGGTGAAGGTCATTGGCTTTTCACATAAAACGTGCTTACAGGCTTCCAAAGCTCTTCTTACATAATCAGCATGGGTTTCATTAGGAGATGCTATATAAACAGCGTCAACTTCATCAAGGAATGTCTCATAATCATCAGATATACCTTTTAGACCTGTCTCATCAATAAACTTATCAAGACTATCCTCATCCGGGTTATAAGCATCCACAGCCTCAATACCTGATACATAACTTACTTCTGCAAGGAATCTCCTGGCAACTCGTCCTGTTCCGACAATACCAAGTTTTATCAGCCGCATAATTTCTCCCCTTATAGATGTAGAAGAAATATTGGGAGTCCTGTCAAGATATACTACCTTGCAGTATTTATTTAAAAAGTCAAACTTTCCTGTCCAGTCAGATCCAAATACAATGATATCTATACCAAGCTTTTGAATATCTTCTATCTTCTGTCCATCATGATCTTCAACAATTATCTCATCCGCCAGACCAGTATTTTTTACATTTTCAATCCTCGTCATTATTGGATTAACAAGGTTAAGTTTTCCTCTTTGTCTGTCAAAATATTCAGTGGTTACACCAACAATAAGATAATCCCCAAGAGCTTTAGCCCTCTTAAGGATTCTATAATGTCCCTCATGAAAAAGATCAAATGAACCGTATACGATTACTTTCTTCAAGAATTATGCCTCCGTATTACATTTTCATATTTCGACATATATCATAAAGTCAGCCAATTCTTTTTATCATTTCAACTACTCTGCCAAGTACTGATCCTTTTTGCTTTACAAGTTCATATCCCGTATCTGCAATAGCCTTACGTTCTTCCTCATGTTTTAGATAATATTCTACAAGTTCTTTTAATTCATCAGGTGACTCGTATGCTACCAGATGCTTCCCTATTTCAAAAAACTCCGGAAGCTCCTGTTGATAATTGGTCAAAAGAAATCCCTTTGATGCCAGTACGTCCCATACTCTTTGGGGAATCCCAGTCTTTATCGATCTTACGGATATATTAAGATTGATCCTGCTATGATAGAAAACCTGCGGCATTTGTACCAGCGTTTCAACAGGGCCATGAACTTTGACACCCACAAGATCTGATGTATCACTATTAGTAAACAGATGAACATTATATTCATCCTGACCTGCCAGCATATTAAGAAGTCTGACCCTCTCAATATATGCCATATGAGGACTTAGATAATTGTTTATAGCTACAAATTCATCTATATTTCTTACGCACATATCTGATGGGTAAAAATCCTGTGCCATTTCTTTGATCTTAGCTACATCCTCAGATCTTATCTGATTCTCAAGATAGTCCTGCCCTGAAACTGTCATGCCTATCTGGTCATTTATCAGCTTTTCAAATCGTCCCTCTAATCTTGTACCTAAAGGATCTTTTTCATTGTATAGAGATCCCACAAAAGAGATATCGAATCTATACCCACCTCCAGCATCACCTAGAGCATCGCCTATCCTGTTAACAGCAGCGCCAAGAGGAAGATAAAAAATCCCATCGGGATTTTCATCACATACAGATAGATACTGCTGTCTATCAAAAAGAAAAACCCTGTTACACCTATTCCTTATAGTGGTGTTATAGATCTCAACCATAGGGCATGTGACACTAATGGAAACATATTTAATATTCAGTGTCTGACATACAATTGATATATAGGGAAAATAATTTATAGAAAAAACAAACATTGGAGTAGCTTTTCTAACAAGCTCTCCAAGCTTTTGGGCCTTCTGTGAAATTGAAGAAGCTTCTATGTCATTTATTAAAACTTCAACAATATCTATACCAAGTACTTTAAAAGCTTCAACATAATCAGGTTCACATATGTTCTGATATCTGCAAAAGACTATGTTCAACTGTTTTCCCTTTCCATACACAATCTGATATACTTAATTATACAACATATATTATTATACGTCATTTCAATTATTGGATGGTGATCATGGCAAAAATACTAATAGTCATTGTATCTTTTAATTCCAAAAGATATACACAAGAATGTATAGAAAGTATACGACGCTGTATACCGGATGGAACCTATGGCATAGCTGTAGTTGACAACGCATCAACTGATGGAAGTGCAGAGTGGCTTATGCAACAAAAGGACATCATACTCACACGAAATGATCATAATTGGGGATTTGGCCCTGCTTGTAATCAAGCTGTAAAATCATCTGTTGGAACCGAATTTGAAGATGCCAATGTTTTCCTTCTAAACAATGATACAGTTATGAATCATAATTCACTTCCAAATCTGATACGAGCACTTGAAATGTCCGATGATATAGGTGCTGTAAGTGCAATGGCCAATTATGCCGGCAACAGACAGCAGATAGATGTAGAGTTCTCAAGCACCGAAGAATACGTCACCTTTGGAGATAATCTTGAAGTTCCCGAAGAAGACCGCTATATAGAAAAGGTCCGTCTTAACGGCTTTGCTATGCTTATAAGAAGGCAAATTTGGGATGAAATCGGAGGCTTTGATGAGGATTTTGCTCCCGGCTACTATGAAGATGATGCTCTTTCTATAGAAATTCAAAAGCTTGGATATAGGCTTATTTTGGTCAAAGACAGTTTCATATATCACGTAGGAAGTGCCAGTTTTGTTAAGACCGGCACCAACTCTCTTTCCTATGAACATCACAAACTTTTTATAGATAAATATGGCTTCGATATTCTCGATTATGTATATCCCTGCGGTGCTGTTATCTCTCAAATTCCTTTCGGGCGCGGGGACCATTTTAGGGTGCTGCATTTAGGATGTGGCCTTGGAGCTGAGATGAAGGCTATCAGAAGCCTATATCCAAATTCCAAAGTTTTTGGCATAGAGCCGGATTCGGTGCTTAGGGATATTACAGGCCATACAGAAGAAGTGTATGAATCTATGGTGACAGCGTATGAAAAGATCGCCCCCGAATCCATAGATCTTCTCATAGCCGATGAAAATTATTATTCCAAATTAAGTAATGAGGAAAAAGATAAACTGGTAGGCCTGCTTTCAGAAAAGCCTATCGTGATTCACAGGCTCCACGACTATGATGATTACGATTTTGACAGCCTTAAGATGGTTGTCTTTGATAGTAAAGTCTATACCGATGCTGTAGCCTCCATGCTGTCTAAAAGAGATCTAATCACCACTACGGATACCTCGGAAGAGCTGCGTACTTTCTGCGGAATATCAAAAAATCAGGTTCTGGAAGTTGCTCCGGACAGTGCTATTATTCCATATCTCACTGCCCACTTTGGAAGGCTTAAGGAGACTGATCCGGAATGTAATAAACAGCATATCTTCAATCTTATCAGACAGCGCTTTGAAAAGATGGCTAAATGTCCCTCTCAGGAAGAATTTATGAAGTCCAATCCGGTTACCATAACTGTTAACAAAAACTGCCTGGAGGCATCCAAGGAAATTTGTAATGCATTGTCAGATGCCACAGTTCTTTCGGATTCAATAGACAAGTTGACCAAAGGGCACCTGGAGCGCCTTTCTTCCGATTCTTGGAATGACTGTGCCTATATCACTGCTGAGGATTCACAAGGCTCCTATGGAATAATCGGCTTCTACGGTAGAAACACCAGAGAGAATAGAGTCCTGTTCGCAGCTTATAACTTTGCAGCAGTAGCCCTGGGGATTTCCGAATTTATTGCTGTTATGAATTCAATGCTCCCAGGTGGGGTACATATAGACACAGGCAGATCCATCTCTGAAGATCCCATACTGAAAAAGCGTCTGCGGGTGCTTCTTAAAGGGCAGTCTATCCTTTCCCCTGTTGCAGATTACCTTATAGGCGGCAATGTTACCTGTGAACTTGGGGATAATTCCGACAATACCCTTCCCACCAAACTCTTTACTGACCGCTTCCATGTAATCGTGTACAGTCTGCTTAGGTCCTCTACGCAATGTATAGCTCCCGATGCATCCTCATCTCCATCTGATGAAGATCTTCTAGGCGAGACCTTTGAGTTCCTTGAAAACATCAGGGATAATGCGCCCGGAGTTCCTGTACTGATAATTCTTACAGACGAGGAAATATTTCCAATCATCAATGAGTTTGCTATGGATCATGACAAAACAAAAGCCATCAACATCACCGCTCTAATTAAAAATCGGTCTGACATTGATGGTTCTAAATATGAGTTTACCACAGGTTTTTACTCCGATCTCACAGAGGAGATCGTCAAGATCATAAACGATTCTTTCTAAAAGAATCCCCTCGCCTTAGTGTACCGAATTTTTAATCTTGGAAATGCGTTCGTAATATCCTTCCAGCATCGCCTGTTCGCTAAACTTACTTTTGGCTATATCTCGATTCATAGCTTTTAGTTCTTCCAGATTCTGTCCAGTCATCCAATCATAGAAACGCTTTCCATCAAGATCATCATCTAAGAAATAACCGCTTCCGTTCTCAATCATCTCGTTATTACCACCAACTCGGGAAAGCACCGGGATGCATCCCATATGCATGGCTTCAATCGTAGCAAAATCAAAAATCGACAATCTGTGCGCAAGGATATAAAAGTCTGCTCTCTCATATATCTTGAGTATAAGATTATTGTCTACAGGATTCGTCTCCCATACGACATGCTCTCCTATCTGTTTTTCTTTTATTTCATCTTCCAGAGCATATCTCTTAACTCCATTTCCTATGATCACCCAAAGATAGTCTTCGTCTTTATCTCCGTAATCCTTAAAAAACTTTGGTAATCTTTCTACTCCTTTTTGCTCAATGAGTGATGCTACCGACACAAACACTTTGCCCTTTGCACTCATGATTCTATCTATAATTCCGGTCCGGTCGTTGTAATTCAAAGGAGCTTGCGGAGTGCATCCATTGTACAAAATACAACATTTGTTTTTATCCATAAATGCATCTATTCCGGGTTGCGTATCAGTAAAAGCCCGTATTGCTCCCAATGACGGAAATGCAAAATAGTTGGCTTCATTTAGTGCAACCTTGGTGATCAGATCATATATCTCAGCATCCTCTGCGTTATACTCCTCACCAAAACTTAGTTTTTCATAATAGATGCCGCCCTGTCCATGATATACCACCATTGTTTTCATAATATTCGGACAGTCATTTAAAAGCAAAAAGAATGCTTCCAGACTATGAACAACAAAGTAATCATCTGACGTAAAATGAAAAATGCTATCTATACGATTAAAATCTCCCTGACTTGCAGACGCGTCCGGATTCCAGGGCACATCAATTCTGGTTTCGCTAGGGCTTAAGAAAATAGCATCCGAAAAAACAAAAACAGCCTCTGGAAACAGACGATATGTATTATTTGCTTTCATAAGCCTGTAATTAACTCCGCCTCCTCCTCCTCCTAATTTGCACTTCATATCGCTGATAAAGAAAACTCTTCTACTCATCACTGATAGCACCTCTTCCTTCCAGAAACGCTCACATTCCTACAATCTTAAGGATTTTCTCCACCTGCTTCTCAATGGTATATTTTGCCTTTATGGTCTCACAACCTTGCTGCGCGACCTTTTTTCTTGCATCCTCATGGCCCAAGTAGAAAACAACCTTCTCCTCCATCTCATCAAAATCGTAATACACCTCAATATCTTTTCCTGGGGAAAAGAGCTCCGGAACCTCCGGTTGATAATTGGTAAGAGCAAAGCCTCCCATACCCATAATATCGAAAACCCTCAATGGAACTCCAGACGTAATGCCACGCATTGTTATGTTCATATTGATGCGGCTGTAATGGTAGGCTTTAGGAAGCTCCTTAATGTAATCTATATGCCCACGGCAAGTAATTTCCTGCATTCCCGAGAATGAATCCGAAGTATACAGTTGGAGATTATAAGAGGCCAGTCTATTAAGCATTTCAAGGCGTTCCAGGTTGGCAATCCGTCTTACAAGAAGCGCTGTGGTATAAAGGGAGTCATTGTCCATAGCGGTTCCGTTTCCGTAAACTCCTTGAAGTTCTGCCAGTGTGCCATCTGAAAGTTTACCGTAAAGACGCTCTTCTCCATCCCATCTGCCAAAAGTGCCTTTTATGATCTGATCGAGCTCTTCGCGTGCTCCCGGGCTTACATGGCTTAACGCCTCATTATAGGCATTGTCCGAATACAGGCTTCCTATAAACGAAACATCACAGGTAAACCTCTCCTCATCCTGTTTTGTCAGTTCTATTGAGGAATTTCTGAGTAGATTTGTTCCCAGCGGCATGTAAAAAGCATTGCTTACTCCTAAAGTCTTAAGCTGCTCAAGCTGCTTTTTGTCAAAGGTAAAAATATAGTTACAGTTGTTTAGCACCTGCTTTTCATAGAGCATCTGTATGGGGGCATCAAAGCTCCAGGCAATGTAAGGAATCCCCAGCTTCATGCAGGCATCCGAAAGAGCAGGGCAAAAGTCAAAGGTAACGGCCACATCTATACCTGCGTTTTTCAGCATCTGTCCAAGAAGCGCAGCGTCCTTCTCTTCTGTGCTTTCTCTGGAGAGCCCCGAGTCAATTATCTCGGCTTCTCTGCCCAGTACCAGCAGGCCCCAGACAATATCTTCGTTTGTGAAATTGTTGAAATAAACCATGCCGAATTTTTTGCTTGCCATGGTGCTCCTTACCCGTGTCTTTTCCTTTAAAACAATTTAGGTTTTATCAACCCTCTACAATTGCCAATATTTCCTCAATCCTTTGCTCCAATGTGTGCTCTGCCTGTACTTTTTTTAGTCCGTTTTCCGCTATGCTCCTGCGCTCATCCTCATGTTCCAGATAATAGTCGACCTTGTCCATCAGATCCTGTCTGCTCTCGTAATACACAAAGTCTCTGCCCGGCTCAAAGAACTGCAACATGTCCTCCTGATAATTGGTCAAAAGAAACCCTCCGCAGCCCAATATATCCATGGCTCTGAGCGGGATACCCCTTTGAATACTTCTAAGGGTTATGTTGAGGTTGATATCACTGGTTTTAAATACCAGTGGCATCTCGCTGTAATAATCTATACTTCCGCGGTTATTAACGCCATCTGATTTAAATTCATCATCATTTGAATACAGATTAACCCGGTACTTCTCTCCAATCATGCATATAATCTCGCTTCGCTCTAATGCTGTAATCTTTCTGTTGATCACATAATTGGAATAAAGATATTCAAGGGACTCCACTCCGTCATAGTTGGGCTTAAGGCCTAAAACCTCAACCATATCATCCAGAACCCTGCCACCTATTGACTGCTCAATGATATTTAATCCATCGATCTGAAGCTGCGAGCGGATCAGGCCGTCAAGATAACCTCGAGTTCTGTCCGGCAATTGGTCCTTTATTCTGTCATAGAAATTGCCTCTGTCTGTATACAGCCCTCCCACAAAGGAAACCCTGCCACCCCATTTCTTTCGCTTGTCTTCTGTAACAGTGATACCATCATACCTGCCGGAAGCAGCCGCCAAAGGCAGATAATGAACTGTCTTGATTCCCTGCCTTGCAAATGTCTCATACATTTGGCTGTCAAACAGAAATACATAATTGCAACTGTTGATCAGAGTATACGAGTACAGCGCTACTGCAGGGTTGTCATAAACCCAGGATACATATTTGCCCCCGGACTTCTGACACGCTACCGACACAACAGGGAAATAATTATAAGAGAATACCAAATCCGGATTCTCGTTTTTTATGGTCTCCTGAAAACTATGTACAAAGGCCCGGTCATCACGTTCTGTATGGGCATCAAAAGGATAGATGGAAAGAGACAGGTCTTTTCCCTCCTCCGCCATCTTCTTAAAGGTGTCGATTATGTCGCGGTTTCCGTAGCCGTTCCAATTAAGAAAGAGAATCTTGGTCATGGTCTTATTCTTTTTCAACTGAACATTGTCTCAATTCTCGTTTCGTAAGAATGGTAATTAAGAACTTTCTGATAACCGTTTTCAGCAATTTCCATGCGTTCGCTTTCGTGTGTAAGATAATAATCAACCTTATTCATAAGATCTTCATAGCTATCGTAATAAACAAAGTCCTCATCCGAAATGAAATGTTCCATAAAATCAGCCTGATAATTAGTCAAAAGAAATCCTCCACTCCCCATAATATCCATGGCCCTGAGCGGGATTCCGTTAACTATGCTCCTCAGAGAAATATTCAGGTTGATCTTAGCATTGCCAAACACAAGCGGCGCCTCTGTATAAGGGTTCACCTCTCCCATGTTATGCACCTTTGAAAGATCAGGTGTTGGCTCCGGAGTATATAGCTTTACATTATATTTCCGGGAGAGCATATCAAGGATTTCAAACCTCTCGATGGCGGTGATCTGTTGATCTATAAAGTAGGTGGAAAAAATCCATTCCACCGTTTCAAATCCATCTCCGCTACTGTAAAGCGGGCAAACCTTTCTCATGTTGGCCACTATGTCCTGTGTAAGGGTATCCTCCACAAAATTGAAGCCGTAAATCTTTTTTTGTGCCTGAATAACTCCCTCAAGATATCCTTTTGTATACTCATCAAGTTTATCCAGATAGCTGTATTTGTAATGGCTCTTTTCGGTATATGTGGAACCCACAAAGGCTATCTCGCTTTGGTACTTTTCTTTGCTTCCGGCCTTGGATATAAGTTCCTTGTAATACTGCGCCGGTGCAGCCATCGGAAGGTAATGCACGGTGTCCACTCCATTATTTTTGAGACGCAGGTACTCCGCACTGTCAAAGATAAATACCCTGTTGGTTTCATATTTTATTGTTTCGGAATAAAGCTGAACGAATGGGCTGTCATAAACCCATGAGACGTAGGTGACTCTGCATGCCTTGCAGGCAATTGCCGCCACCGGAAAGTAATTGAAGCTAAAGACATAGTCGTAGCTTCCTTTCAGCAGTTCCTCGGCGATGGAAACCGTAAGCTTCTCGCTTCTCTTGGTGTCCTCCGTGTCTCTGGGGAAAGGGAATATCACAACGTCATATCCCTTTTTCAAAAGAGCCTGCTTCATGAATCCCTTACACAGGCTATCCCATTCAAGAAAAAGAATCTTCACATCTGCTCCTTATAATAGATGCCGCACCTTCTCTATGTCATCAAATGTATCTATGTCAATGCTGTGAGAAGCCTCCATGATAAAGGCTGTCTCATTGTCATTAAAACTGGTTTCAGAGTTTATCTCACTGATCCTGTTTATGTAGATGGCACCATTAACCCTGTAATAGGCTGCAAAGTCCTGACGTCTTACTGTGCTTGTGGTATTAATGATCGGTATAGCCCTGTTGTCCTCTACCCTTCTTATTAAAACAGGATTGACTTCACAATCCGAAACAGATACAAGGCCGCGGGTTTTCTCCTCAAAGAAAAGCTCTACTGCCCTGTCAATGTCTTCAGAAGTCCTGAGCGGCGATGTGGGTTGTAATAGCAGTAGCACATCGAAGTGCTTTTGCATATCCTTGAGCTTATCAAGGCATTCCACTATGGCATCAATGGTCTTGGCGGTGTCTGAAGCTGTTTCAGAAGATCTGTAAAAAGGTACTTCGCCGCCATATTTTCTGCTAACCTCCGCTATCTCCTCGGAGTCGGTCGATACCATAATATAATCCACGTATCTGCTACCTTTTGCAGCTTCAAGAGTGTAGGCGATAAGTGGCTTGCCTCCAATCTCATATATGTTTTTCTTTGGTATGCCCTTACTGCCTCCTCTGGCAGGGACAATGGCAAGTATTCTCTGATCGTTGTACATTAGCTAAAGTCCTTTAGTCTTCAACCATTTCCTTCTTAAGCATCACATCGGTGTCGATGTCGCAAGCAGCTCTTTTACCAAGAATCAATTCATATTCTTCTGCAAGGAACTCTCCTGTACCGGGGCGCTTCACCCACAGGTTATCTTTGGTGAACCTCTCTCCCTTTTTAACAGGCTTTATGGTAACTACAGATGCATATGCAAAATCTATGGTTACCTGTTCTTCCTTAAGGGCTTCTTTATGACCTCCCAGCATCTGAGGCACTTCATGAGCCGCTTTTACAAGTTCCCTAAGAGCAGCTTCATCCATGGAGCAGACAATGTCAGGACCCACTCTATCCATTCGATCTGTATAGTGGCGTTCTACTATCCTGGCGCCAAGTCCCATGGCTGCGATACATGCATTGTTATTTATGGTGTGATCGGAAAGTCCCACAGGAACACCTTTGAAAGCATCCATAAGTTCCAGCATAGCACCGAGTCTTACCTGCTCAGGCTGAGTAGGATATAGATTGGTGGTGTGCATAAGAGCATATTTTATGCCCTTTTTCTCCACTATATTCACGGTCTTCTCAATAGCTTTAAGATTGTTCATGCCGGTAGAGATTATCATGGGTTTGCCGAACTCGGCTATGTGCTCGATAAGCGGATAGTTATTGAGTTCGCCAGATCCGATCTTGTAAGCTCCCACTCCAAACTTTTCCAAACGGTCTGCTGCTGCTCTGGAAAATGGAGTAGAGAGGAACATCATTCCCAGTTCTTCAGTGTATCTTTTCATTTCCAGCTCTTCATCTTCAGAAAGGGCAGCGTTTTCCATAATGTCATAGATTGAAATATCCGCATTACCGGGGATTACTTTTCTGGCAGCTCCGCTCATCTCATCTTGGCAGATATGAGTCTGGTGCTTAATAAGCTTAGCACCGGCCCTTTTTGCTGACAGCACCATCTCTTTGGCAACCTCGAGACTTCCGTTATGATTTATGCCAATCTCCGGCACCACCAGTACATCTTTTTCTTGTCCGCACAAAGTTTTTTCAACTATATTCATTGATACTTCCCCTATATCTTTTCTCATTGCAACAAATCTAAACTTTGATATTATTATTTTGCTCAATAAAGTGGTTTAAAACGCTTCTGTAATGACTTGTCCCAGATGTTCCCATGAAGAATTTCCATAAATTTCTCGGTGCTCTTGCCGTCACCAAAGCCAAAGGATTTTTTTCTATATTTCTCAATGCCCTCAAGGGCCGCAACTATCTTATCTTCATCTTCCGGAACCCACTGAATATTTGGGTGATCCTCGAGCCTGTAACGGCCCTGCTGCCTGGTTCCAATGTCCACAACCGGAACTCCGTAATACCCCGCTTCCCTGACACCGGCAGAAGAGTTGCCCACAATGCAGTTTGCATTTTTTAACAGAGTAAGGAAATATTCAAATCTGATGGAGCTTAGCACTCTCATATTCTTTTGTCCCACCAGAGTATTTATTCTGCTGAGAACAATCTCCGAACCACTGTCATTGTTGGGATAGATTACCACATAGTTATCGCCGTAGCGCTGAACCGCCCTAGTGACACTTTTAGCATGTTCGAAGGTATATTCAAGCTCTGTGGTAACGGGATGATACATGAGTATGGAATACTTATCAAAAGGAATGTCGTATCTTGCTCTTACTTCATCGAGAGCCGGCAGATTTTTAGAACCCATGATATCCAGATCCGGTGACCCAATAATATAGATATTGTCTGGTTCTTCTCCCATCTGTATGAGATTAGCCTTAGCCGATTCGTTGGCTACAAAATGGAAATGGGCAAACTTGGAAACCGCATGGCGTATGGATTCATCAATGGTGCCGGTGATCTCACCGCCTTCTATGTGGGCAACCCTTATGTTGTTGAGGGCTCCTGTTGCGGCCCCCGCAATGGCATCCACTCTGTCTCCGTGAACCACGATCATGTCAGGCTTTATGCTATCTATATATCCCGTGAGGTTGCAGATGATGTTGCCCAGATTGTAGCTCATACTGGGAGTATGCATAACACCCCAGGCCGGATAGATATTCTTGTAGCCATCCTTATAAATCTCACGGACCGTCATGCCATACTGCTCAATAAGATGCATGCCTGAGGCAAAGATATAAAGCTCAAACTCCTCAGAAGCCTCAATAGCCTTCATAAGGGATTTAAGCTTACCATAGTCAGCTCTAGTTCCTGTTATGAACAGAATTCTGCGTTTCTCCATAGTTTTTTTCCTCATAGACACTCTACTATAAGTATACTATATTTGTTGCACCCAGATAACGCTTTTTTGTATAATTAATGTGATTATATCGATATTTATTATTCGGAGATCTCTGTATGAAGATTCTTTATCTTGTTTGGGAAAGTTTAGGTGGAAAGCACCTTTTAAACGCCCTTAAGAAAAAAGAATATGATGTTATACTCTATCCCTTCTCCAAGGAGGAAGGCATAAGACAAAACGCTGAATTTGCCACAAAGCTAACCACAAAGCTGATAGCCGGAGGGTATGATTATGTCTTTTCCTTCAACTACTTCCCCATGGTGGCTGTCTCCTGTAAGGCCTGCAAAGTGACTTATGTTTCATGGGTATACGATAATCCCTGCATTGAGCTGTATTCTGAAACTATTAAATTTGAGACAAACCGGGTTTGCATGTTTGACAGCGCAGAATACGAGAAGTTTATAAATCTTGGAATTGAGACTGTCCATTACCTTCCCCTGGCATCGGCTCCCGACTATTACATGGATAAAATAAATAGCGCTTCCGGCACAGGCCGTTATCTTTGCGACATTGCATTTGTAGGCGCCACAAAAAAAGAAGCAATCCAATCTAAATTTAGCAGGTTCGATTCGCTGGACGATTATACCAAGGGATTTTTGGATGGTCTTATCAGATCACAGAAAAGCATTTATGGCTATAACTTTCTTGAAGAATCTATTCCAACTGACATCCTCGCAAACCTAAAAAAAGTATTCCCCGTAAATGCGGATAATAACTGCTTTTTTACAGACAGATGGTTCTTCACTAATTACTATCTTTATGAACTTTTAACCGGCGAAGAAAGAAGCGAAATTCTTACTGCGCTTTCAGAATTATATGATGTAAATATCTACACTTTACAACCTACACCTACCATGCCAAAGGTAAGAAATATGGGGGAGATCAATTACTACGATGAAGCTCCTCTTGCCTATCACAGTGCAAAAATCAATCTGAATATCACTTTGAAGAGTATAGCCAATGGTATTCCTCTAAGAGCACTGGACATCATGGGAAGCGGAGGATTTCTGCTGACCAACTATCAGGAGGATATGCTAAAGTTCTTCACTCCAGGTGACGACTTCATCTATTATGACAGCTTTGAAAGCCTGATGGATAAGGTGGACTACTATTTGAGTCATGATAAAGAGCGCAGTGAAATAGCTGAAAATGGATACAGAAAAATATGTGAAACGCACACCTATGAACACAGAGTAGATGAACTGTTTCCTGTAAAGTAAACTAACCTGTTGCAACTATGGAGAATAAAAACATGTCTGATCAGCAACAATATAGCGCCATGAAATATCCCTGCGTGATCCCTGCAGTTTTGGAGGATTATATCCGCACCCATTTGTATTTCCACCGTCTGCTTGAGCATCTTCCTGTGGAAAGACTCGTCTTTATAGGCCCTGAAAGTCTTAAAGCAGCCATCGACAGTGATATCTCCGCAGGTATACTGGCTTCCGAAAAGGTGGAATTCATAGATGAGCGAAGTCTCATTTCCATCGATAAACTCGTTCCGGTATATAACGAGATCCGTCCAAAATGTACTCAGCCAAATCCCTCTAGCATAAACTGGTATTATCAGCAATTTCTTAAAATGACTTATTCAAAAGTATGTGACGCTGAATACTATCTTTGCTGGGATTCGGATACAGTACCGCTCCGTGATATTCAAATGTTCAGTTCCTCAGGTAAACCCTACCTTGACGTAAAAACAGAGTTTCAGAACAGTTATTTTCTGACCATTGAAAAGCTACTCGGTGAGCATAAGATCATCGAAAAATCGTTTATATCTGAGCATATGCTTTTTAACACCGATCTTATGCTAGAGCTGATAAAAGAAATAGAAAGCAAGCCAATAGATGGGAATGCTTTCTATGAAAAAATCCTATATGCAGTGGGCCCCGATAATCTCAGAACCGGTTTTTCGGAGTTTGAAACCTATGGCACCTGGATCGGGCTCAGGCACACTTCGAAATATACTCTTCGCAATTGGTTTTCTTTCAGAAATGCCAACTTCTTTGTAGATATAGCTGACCTGACAGAGGATGATATTGCCTGGCTTTCTAAGGACTACGACGCTGCCACCTTTGAAAAGTATCAGCCTGCTCAGGAAGAATTTACCGAGCTTTTCCGTAATCCAAGGTACCGCGAAAAGCTTACTCCCAAGCAGTTCTATTTGTCATTCCTGGAAAGCGGCATCCTGGGCGACTATGAAAATGGCATGATAAAAGTAGGGGATCAATATTTTCCGGCTTGATCCGATGAGTGCCTACGGCAGTTGAAAGTGAGGGTTATCATGAACATACTCGACGAGTACTTTACTATAATAGAGGCCGATACCAATCTAAACAGATCTACACTTGGAATGAATACGCAAAAATATACAGAAGAAATATTATCTACTATTGGTGATGCGGACCGGCAAGTCAAAGCAGAAGCTGCTCTTCGTTTTAGGTCTATTGCAGAGAACGCCGCGTCTTATACTGCAGTATTTTTATATTCGGCTGCCCTTTATCTCGACGAATCTGAATCCACTCTTACCAAAATGCTGGAACAAGTTTGGGAAGATAGGAATACTATAGGCACCAACTCTGTGTATGCCATCTATCATCAGGCTGCGCATCTCACATTTGCCAATCCGGAAACTGACACGCTTTGCGTAATGAATCTCAAAGACAAAATATACAAATGGGTTCTTGATAACTATCTGTCACAGTTTAATCTGGAGCCGATACACATCAATGATCGTCAGCATAATCTTGTTGTAGTTATTTCTCAGCAAGTAATAGCTTTTCAGCATGGGCCGACAAAATCAACCCTGGACAGATGCAAAATCATAATGGATGCAGGCTATCAGGTCATTCTGATTAACACCGCGGAACTGGCGCCCATAATTCCCGACCTTCATTTTATTAATCAATTCCTTGTCTCATACATGGATGAATACAACGATATTGATTGCATCGAATGGAAAGGCGCCAAAATCCCATTTTTTCAATGCTCACGTGACATGCCCAATTACCTGTCAATCAAAGAGCTTATAAACTTTATTCGAAAATACAAGCCTTACTTTGCAGTGTCAATCGCTTCAGGGACCGTTTTCGAGGGTATACTGTCCCAAATGATTCCTGTTTTTGGCATTCCCATGACCCAATCCGGACTAGCTGTCAGCGGAGCAACTTATCAAGCCTACTCCGGCCTAAAAAACAAACGGTTCTATGATGAGCTGAACTCACTTAACATCGATGAGTCTAAAATAATCCCTGTTCTCTTTGGATTTTCTATCCTGGAGCAACATGAAAAACATTCCCGTGAAGAATATGGAATTTCCGAGGATGACTATGTTCTTATGGTTGTTGGCGGAAGGCTTCAGGGGGAATTGGATGACGCATTTTGGGACGTTTTCAGAGCCATAGTCAAAGAAATTCCTTGTACCAAGTTAATTATCCTGGGATCTTATAACCTTGGAGAGTCTTTGACTGATATAAAGGATCACTTGATAAACCTTGGATTCCAAGATGATATCCTTAGCGTCATGGAACTGGGGAATTTATACATTAATCCACATCGAAAGGGTGGCGGAACCAGCTGCGTAGAAGCAATGTATAAGGGAATTCCTGTTGTGTCCGATGATTACGGCGATGTAGCGTCTAATGCAGGTAACGATTTTATAGTAGCAGACGGATACGATGGTTTTCCGAGAATCATAAAACAGTACTACGAAGATGAAGAATTCTTCAAGTCTCAGCAAAAGGCCGCTATTGCCAGAGCTGATAAACTGTTAAATGCCGAAGAAGAATTCATGAACGCAATAAATGAGTTCATACAACGATTTACATCATCAGTATGAAGCATTTCTGAACATAGGTATGTCCACCCCGGACAGTAACTTCACATCATACTTCATAGCATATCCGATGCGGCTTATGTTTCTTATGTCACGTCCCAATATGAAATAATCTGATTGGCATATTACTGATTCCTCTTCATCCTCAGAAATCCCAATCAGCTCTATTTCCACGTTCCTGGATATTTCGTCAACCAAGGAACGTATAACCTTAACAGCCTCTTCATCAATTTCATTGCCGGTAATATAATACAATTTCAGTCTCGCACTTCTGTCTGCAAACTTCTCACAAAATGCATCGATCACATCGCATAATGTAGAATACTGAGTATCCATATCCACAAAGGCTGCCATGGTAGGTATACCTCCGGCACTGCACTCTTTTTGTTCTGTGTAAGTCTTGTATCTTTCCAAGTATTTCGGTCCGTACTTATTGGCAAAATCTTGAGGATCACCTCTCATATCGTCTTCAATACGGGCCAATGTCTCCTTGTCAAACTGCCACCAGGCAACCTTACGGATCGTGTCACTTAAAGCTTCATCAAAGCGTCTTCCTATCTGTCTGGCAGGATTTCCACCCCAGATAGTATAAGGTGGAATGTCTTTTGTTACTACGCTGCGAGCTGCAACTACCGCTCCATCGCCAATTACCACATCAGAAACTATAGTCACATCATCGCCTATCCAGACATCATTTCCAATGACAGTCATTCCCTTTCTATCCATAAACCTTGCACTCTGGCCACATTTAAGCCTGGTGTCTTCCGATTCGCTATGGGCATACTCCGGGATTACTCCCATATACATTGATCTGATGTCATGATTATAATCGGAATATATTTTGAGATTCTGGGCGATTGCCGTATACCTTCCGACGTAGAGAAGGTGGACCTTTTTTATGTCCTGTACAAAATGATATATTTCCAACTTACCCGAATATGCTCCTCTCCCAATGTACATATGAGGAATCCCTTCCTCGTCAGAAATTATCTGGTCACTATCTCTTGTGAAGTCACGATCAACAGCAAATGATATCATGTTTAATTACCCCTTCTCCCTCAAATACATGGTCAATTAAGACATATCTCTTCAGCCTAAAGATTTCTGAACATTGGTTTATCAACGCCTGAAATAATCCTTACTCCATATTTCATGGCATATCCTAATCTGTAGATATTCGCTGTATCTCTTCCAAGAATAAAATAGTCTGATTCAGCGATAACCTGTTCGTCATTAGCCATCATTATTCCAATCATTTCGATCTTACAACCATTTTTTAATTCTTCTAAAAGTGTAGCAACGCTATCAGCAACATTTTGCTCCTTTTCCACATCTTTGTGGTAATAGAGATATAGCTTTTTGTCGGTATTTCTAAATGTAGCATAAAAACTCTCTACAATATCGCAAAAGGTCGGAAACTCCGTCTCCACATCTATAAACGCCACAAATTTTTCTTTTACTCCCGGCTCATATATTTTTTTACTGATGTATTCATCATATCGTTTTCTTGAGCCCTCATAGTATTTTTCCACAAAATCAACTACATCGCCGCGCATATCTTGCTCTATCAATGCAAGTTTTTCGCTGTCAAACTCCCACCAGGATATTTTTAAAAGCTTTTCTGCTATATCTTGTGGAAAGCGAGTCCCAACCTGCCTTGCAGGGTTTCCTGCCCAAATTGTATATGGCGGAATATCCTTGGTTACTACACTTCTGGCAGCAATTACGGCCCCTGTTCCAATAACAACACTTGCCATAATTGTAACCCCATCACCTATCCAAACATCATCACCAATAACAACCATTCCTTTCCTTACCAGATAATTTGTTCCCTGGCCATGATTGATTCTGGGATTCATAACCCCTTCAATTCCATATTGCAGTATGCATCCAACGTAAACAGATCTGTAATCATGATCTGAGTCTGTATATATTTCTACCTTTCCCCCAACTGCCGTATATCGGCCTATATAAAATAATATGACAGCATCATCATCATATAAAAAGGCATGGCAGGCAGATTCTCCGGTATATGAACCTTTCCCGGCAATACAGAGCGGAACGCCTTTGTTACCCAAAATAACGGCAATATTATTCCTTGTTAATTCATGAGTTATATTTATTTCATACATGTATGGCTCTCCATTTTCTCCCAAAGACCACTCCCCGCCGCAGATCCGCGTAGAGTCTCGATTCATAACTCCAGTCAGGGCTCATGTAGCCCTTGGAGTGTGTTGTCTCAAATTCAAGTTTCTGAAGGAAGGATGTTATCCACTCTGCATCGCCTTCGCAGTGATATGCACAGATGGCACATACAATATCAGGGTTGTCTTCCATCACTTTCACAGCACCCAAGAGTGCCTCCCTTTCAAAACCTTCTATATCCATCTTGATGTAGTTTACTTTTTTGCCCTGGAGTACGTGGTCAATCGAGACATTTCCATCTCCGTTCTTACTTCCCACATATCCCTTTATTATCTCGGTTTTATCTTTGTAATTTTCAAAGGTTCTCTTCAGAGCCTCAATCCATTCATCATCCGCATCAAAAAGATATATTTTTTCTGCTTCATCAATATGATTTAGTGCAAAAACGCCTTCCGCAGCCCCTACATCGAGAATCACATCCCCCTTTCTCACCTCATAACCTTCTTTTATATAACAATGAGGCGAGCGCAGATCCTGCTCTCCAATAAGGGAACGGTAATAATCAATGGCTCGCTGTTCGGTCCAGCCTCTGGGGAAGAACATTCTCTTTTCCCTATGGATTACATAGAACATTTCTGAGGCTTCATCATATCCCACTTCACAGGGATATGAATCGTATTCATCCATAAAGCTGTAATTGATAAGCCTGATATCCCCTCGCTTATGAATTTCCTCGATTACTTCCATCATCTCAGCATCCTGATATGCTTCAGGGTTCATGCGGAGGAAGAATTCTCTGTTGGCAAGACTCTTCACTGAGTCAGATACAGTCAGTAAAGTCATTATCATGCCGTCAAGAAACAGACGGATTTTGTCCATGTCAGTTTCATTTGGGCCTATCAGTTTGCATATGGATCGATATCGTTCGTTTATTTCAGCAAACTGCTTCGGAAGATAAGTGCTCTCGTTGGAACCTATCTCCAGCTCAACGCCCGCCTTAATATCTTCCAAAGGGACATCCTCTGCCCTTAATGTATTACTATCCATCAGTTGTCTGATTTTTTTCAGGAGTTCTAACGTTTCGTTCTTTTTCATAATAGTCCTGCTCTAGTCCATTCCTCTTTGGCTATATCCCACGCTGCCTGTCCCAAGTGCCACGAATCCGGACACATGTATTGTTCTTCGGTGAACAGATCTCTGTCTATCATTTTTCCCAGTACTGACATGAAACCTACTTCATTTTCCGAGCACCATTTTCTCATAACATCGGAAAAATACACTGAAGCCAGGTTTCTTTCCCTCTCACTACCATATCTTGGTAAAAGATTATGGTCATTGGGATGATAATCTTTTTGTGATGCGATTGGGCCCCATACAAATACTTTGTAGCCCTGTTCTTTCAGCCCGCGAAGGAATGTAATATAGTTTTCGGTTATATCATTAACAACCTTTCTGTAATCACAGCACTGTTTTACGGTCTCCTTATAGACGTGGGCTCTCATATCAATCTCACCCAGTGATACAATCAGTTTTTCTCCCCGGGAAAAGAAATTGCTCATCAGCCACTGACTTTTTTCCAAGAACCTGTTGTGAGTGTTATATCTGCAGGCATTGTAAGCAAGACAAGGTCCCAAATGGAGCGCAGTAAAAGGCTTATCTCCGGAATCGGGACACAGGTTTATGCTGTTTCCGATAGAGACAAGGTTAAGCATCTCATTGCCGCTAAAGAAACAGGAATGAGAATCGCCAAACACAATTACAGTTTCCTCACTGAGATGCCTTTCTTTGGCCATTTCCAGATTGATAGCCTCTACTTCCTCCTTACTTGGAAGGCCATTTAGCAGATCAATCATGTCTCCCACAACCGATGCCGCCGCTTTGTTGTCCTTATCGTCAAACAAGCTTTTTAATTTGGAAATATGGAAAGCCGCCATATCATTCAGTTCCTGCAGTTCTTCTTCCGGCAAGATAAGCTTGCAGTCTCCAATGTCGGCGTACAGGCACTCACCTATATCGGACGCAGAAAACATACCACAGAATTCACTGCTCACCAGCAGCGCTTCCCTGGCATCCGAAAGGACCTCTATTGAATTTATCCCGGTACTGCCGCCGTCCATAGGCATTCCCTCTATTCTTCAATCAAAAATACATCTTCAATTTCTTTTATAAATCGCGTCTTCTCCCCTCGAATCCTGTTTCTGTAGTCATCAAAACAATGTACTTCCGAATCATAATTAGTCAGACAGTCTCTGATAATATCAATCACCTCAGAAATCGGTGTATCATTCTCGGAAATCTTGAATCTGTCATCCAGCGGTACATCCTCGTAATATGCAGCGCTGCCCTTTCTTCCTGTTATGACACATAGGCCGCACATGGCCGCTTCTCTGGGAATCCTGTCTTTTCCTGGATGATTACCAAAATCAATGTAAACCCTGGACATATGCATGAGGTCTATGACCTGCCTGTTTGTCATCTTCATAATCGGGGCGAAGCGTATATCCGGTGCTGCATTCACAAGCTGTTCTACATACTCCAGACCCTTTAGCGGATTATAAAGTACCTGGCTTTGTCTTCCTTCTGAAGAAAGGTTGGGAATAGTCTCCAAATAATAGTCATTGAGATAATCAGATAAATAACTGATATCGGAAGGGGCCATGCCCTCCCTGATGATACAGTCCTTGGCATATTCTGACTGAACAAGATGCTTGACATTTCTAAGTCTCATAAGCTTATAAATGAGCTGCAATTTGTCAGGATCAAACATAGCCTTGGGAAAATTGTCAAAACTCAACCACCACAAATACATCTGAGCCTGTTCAAATATAGATACAATCTCCGGATAGCTCTCAGGAATAACCACGGCAACTCCCTTTTTATCCGGAATATCATCTAGCATTACAATTCTGTCACCCACATAGTGAGTAAACTCAGGATGACACAAAGGTTTATCTGAGCCTTCTTCAAGAACAAAATATGCAATTCGGGCATCAGCGCCGGCCTCATTTAGAAGATAGACCAGCTGGTGCGAGACTTCAGTACCACCGGTTTTTAAAGAGCCCGGGCAGATAACATAAATTGTCTCATATCTGGATTTCAAGAGTGCTTCTCCTTTTTTATCTTATCCATAACCGTCCGGATCTGCTCCGATATAAAGGCCTCAACATCAGTTATTTTGCGGGCTCTTACCAATGCTTTTTTTGTCATTTCGTCATAAAAGTCCGCATCTAAAGCGTATCTTTTGATTGTCTCTTTCATCTCTTCATAGGAGTCCACGCAAAACTCTTCTCCGGCGTTCATGGCCACATCGCAATTTCTAAGTGTCACAATAGGCTTCCCCGCAGCAAGAGCATATAAAGCACTGGTGCCTCCTCCGTTCCTCATGGGATTTACGTATAAGTCACTACATTCAAGCACTGCAAGCAGTTCATCCGTATATTTAATGTGCAGGCATCTTTCTCTCAGCTGAGGATGGCTTGCGAGAACCGATTCTGTATCAAAATCTCCGATGATCAGCAGAAAGCTCCCGGGAACAAAAGATTTTTCCAAAACATCCAAAAAAGCTTCGGTGATGTCGAACTGAAGCCTGTTCCCTACTATCACAATACAAAAGCCATAGTCAGGAATCCCAAGTTCTTCTCTGCTATAATGCACATTAGCGGTCGGAAGAGAAAAAACAAAAGATGCCCGGATCACACTTTCTTTTGAAAAACCGTTACTTAACAAGAATTCCTCTTCACTGTCAGTCAACGCTTTAACCGCCTGCCTGAATGAAGTAAAATGTCTCGGCATGTCAGCACTGCTACAAAGCTCATAAACAGGGGCCATTCGATTGACAAGTGCGGAAAAGACTATGTCATTCAAGGAGATTACAAGCCCGGGTTTTGTCCTTTTAACAACATCCAATAACATCAGATTAACTTCCTTATCAGGCATTCTATTAGGACATTGAAAAAACGGAATGCTGACATCGAGGTAATCCAGGCTTCCCTTGTTGGAATATGAATCTTTATAATTTGCACATAGTCCTTCAAAAGGAATTGCACCGGCAAGAGTCATGATCTCTGCTGTATTTATCAGCAAGACGTTGTAACCCAGATGAATCAGTGCCCTACACCACTGAAAAGCCAAATCCGAAGTGGAATGACCGGGGTCGAGTAATTGCCCGGCCACAAATATTATCATACGTACATTTCTCTCTTCTGTCGGAATCTCCTCCAATGAGTCCATATAATCTGAAATGAATCCGTCAACAATATCCTTCAGATATAAATCGAGCATTTTCCCGGTTTCATCATCCTTTTCGATACCATAAACAAATCTTTGTCCGGTAATCTGTTGATATAAGAAAAATTTGGCATCTAAAGGAATGTCATCTTTATGCTCGAAGCAAAGGCGCACCAATTCTTTGTATGATTCCAAATCCTTATACTTATTTAGTTTTATGGAGCAATCCAGGATATCCTGCTCATTTGAAGCCATTTATCATACCTTTCTTGCCCTAAAAATGTACTGAAACGCATCAAATTCACTTCTTGGGCTGACTCCCTCAATGGCAAGAAGCTTATCCCAAAACTCCGGATGCGCCATCGTGGAATTGCCTATACTGTTGCTGGCAACGGCCACTTCGAGATTATATCCTTTATCACTGAACATCTTTACTATTTCTTTTCGAGTAAAGAATCTCATATGAGTCCTATCCAGGATTCCCGAATCACGATAGGTAAAGTTTCCGTGAAGGAGCTCATAGACCACCCCGGCATTCATGATATTCGGGATGCTGGCCAGGATGCAGCCACCGTCATTAAGATGTTCCCTCAGATTTTGGATCAGAGAATAAGGATCTATCAAGTGCTCCAGAACATCGCCGAATAAAATGTAATCGTACTTCTCATTCGGTCCGAACTCGTAGCTTTCAATATTGGCACACTCTATATCAGCTATTCTTTTCCCGACTTCGGCCACGTTCTCAACAATCTCGATTCCTCTTACCTTTGAATTGGGAAATTGAGATCTGATGCAGGACAGGGTAGTTCCAAGGCCACATCCCACTTCAAGAACAGATATTGATGCTTCTTCAGGTTCCGCAATAAGTGCAATAAGATCCTTTCTGGCACCAAAATAGTATCCAGGATCAAATCCCCACTTTTTCTTGACTATGGCTTTCTCGTTGTAGAATCTTTCCGCATATTCCTTTGTGTACTTACTCACCGGGCCAAAACTGTATACAAAGCTGTTCCAGCATGTTTTGTTTATTAACCCCTTCTGAATGATTGTCAGGCAAAGTTCTATGATCTGATATTCCCCTACTGTTATTATTTCATTCAGCGGCGTTATCAGGTCCAGTGCCTTTCTTGATAGAAGGACATAGTTCATATCAAGAGCAGGCCGTACCTCGCAAACCATGTTTTCGGGTATATTATTTCCCATGGCATATTCAACAGCCTTCTCTATTGAATCCAATGATTCATCTCTCTGAATCTCCTTCTTGAGAGGGGTGAGGTTACAAGAAGGGCCACATGCTCCGGTAGTGTCATCGGAATACAATCCCATCCTGAGAAGGTACAAGGAATTAGGCATCAGGATTACATCACTGGAGATGATCATAACGTCATCATCACTACCTATCTCTTTGAGCGCCCTGTTAACCGCCCCGGGCACCCCGGTATTTTCGTCAGTCTGAGTCACGACTACAGCAGTAGTTTCACCAAAACAAGTTTGCTCAACGCTGTGCCTGCACTCTTTCAAATGTTCTCTGTTTAGATCCTCAATAATCAGAACTGTGGTATTCCTTACAGACACCTCTGCAGCAGAAGAATAATCATTTATTATCTCCCTGATCTGATCAGCATCCGCATCCTGTCCCTGCTTAAGTGCATAATACAAAGCCTGCTCATAAGACAGGTATGCCCAGTTAGGATTTTGATCCCTATAATAATTTCCCAGCAAAAGATACAGCTCATAATTAAACGGGTTGACTTTAAGTCCACGAATTATCAGTGAATACATGCTCTCCGCTTCGCCAAACTGCTCGAGTATTGTAGCTCCGAGAATGCATCCCTCATCATTCAGTTCATTTTTCTCGGAATAATCAAGGAAATCCCGAAGGGCATCTTCCCATCTTCCTTCCTGAATTGCATTCAAAATACTATCCATCTGCTTACCTCCACGTTTTAGCAGGACTTGGCCCCTTCTATCAGCGCTCCGTGTTTAGACATGTTTATGAATTCAACGTTCTTATGCTCTGCTATTTTCTCTTCGATAATGCCTCTGAAGGTATTGAAGGTAGGCGCTGTTTCCACCATTCCTCCGTCCACTGAGCGCACAGTCATTCTTGTTCCGTCTTTACTTAACTTTCCGTGGGGCATTCCACCTGCATAATCCTTGCCTCCGGGAAATGCCAGATCCAATCCCACAAGATAGATTTTTTTAGCTCCAAGCCTTACTGCAGCTTCGATTGCCATACTGGAAATAGTGCCGGATACATTCCATATGTCCGTCACCTCATGATATCTTTTTTCCTCGATATGGCCTGTAGGGGTGGTCACAAAGCACTTCTCTCCCC
>AUXO014771663.1_pt1 | contig 48156 bp, 33 predicted proteins | sample 768731 | NCBI WGS metagenome assembly AUXO01 (sample SAMN02715735, study PRJNA202380) | gut metagenome | biome: sheep rumen | host: Ovis aries | place: New Zealand: Palmerston North | reverse complement strand
GATAAGCATGTTATTACAGAGCAGAAGAAAGTAACAGTAAATGGAAAAGAGATGCTGAAGGTATATGGTTATATCAATCGTAGTAAAGACGGTGGACAGAAGACAGGAATTGTAGGGTATTACATGATTGTTAATGCCGATTCTATAAATGGTGGTAAAGAAAATCAGCCGGTATATTGGATGGGATGTTATGAGAAGGAGTCTGACAAGCAAAAAGTTGAAAATTGCGTAGATGCAATGGCAGAGACAGTAAAATTGATAGACTAATAAAATCTACAAAAGAAATGTTACAAAAGGGCAGGTGAGAATATGTCGCAGAAAAAGCGGAATAGACGGCAACGAGGTTCAATTACAGTGGAAGCTGCATTGGTAGTGCCATTATTTATGTTTGCTTTTATTGCCATTATATCGTTGGCTTTAATTGCAAGGGTAGAATGTATTACACAATATGCAATAGACCAGACGGCAAAAGAACTATCGCAGTATTGTTACATAGCAGATAGGGCAGGGTTATTAAAAAATGCAAGTGGAGAGAGTTGTACATTAGATTCGACAGACGATGTGATTGATGCGGTTGTCAATTTTCAGGATTTAACGCAAAAAGGCGTGAGTGATACGGTAGATGCTTACAAAAGCGGAAATGTTGAAGATGCAATCCAAAAAGGACAGAATACGGCTTCATCTGTAAGAGAACAGGGAGAAGCTATTTATGGTCAGATAAAATCCTTTGGTGGTGATAATCCGGTTGCAGCGGTAAAGGTTCTTGCAACGTCTATTGCAAGTGAAGCGGCAAGGAATGTAGCGTCACGAGTTGTTGCAATTCCATTATGTAAAGCACTTGTTCCAAAATATATTACAAAAAATACAAAATCCGCAGATGATACATTGAAACATTTGGGAATTGAACAAGGTTTAGATGGTTTGAACTTTGGAATGTCCTCTATTTTAAAAGATGGCAGAACCATTCAAATTGTTTGTATTTACAAAGTAAAAGTTATGTGGTTTTTCGGTGGAGAAAAGTATATAACGGTGAAGCAGACGGCAAATACGGCAGCTTGGATGTCTAAGAAGAATCAAAATTCATTGGAAGAAGTTGCAAAGAAAGTTGCTGATACATCAAAATGGGATGGAAATTATGGCACCGAATTTGTGAGTGAAACAAAGAAAAATGATGAAACACATGCTGTTAAATCTGGTGTGGGCATCGACTTATATAATCACTCAACCAATACTTTTACAGAAGTTCATTCAATGAATGTATTTAATCAGACGTATTCGAAACACACTGGAACAGGAGATAAAGCATCAGATTATACATTAAATAAAAGCAAAATCAAAAGTACAGTAAAGTCTTATGCAAAAAAAGAAGAGCAAAATGTTAAAAAGATTGATGAAATGATTGTATTAGAGAATGGTACAGAGGTTCAAACAGCAAAAGAAAGTGTAAAACATAGGAATATGGAAATGATACTGTATGTGCCACAGGAAGCGAAGGATAATGCGGACAGCACAAAGATTTTAGACGAAATTGCATCAGAGATAGAAGCAGAAAATAACGTAAAAGTGATTATTCGTTATGAGGATAAGGCATTTACAGAAGGATAAGCGAAGGAGATACATGAATGGCAAAATATATCATTGCATTTGTATATATGTGTATATTGCTACTGGCAGGGACAGTGCTCTTAGATCGGAGATACCACAAAGAAGAACAACATTCATTTATTGACTGTTTAAAAGAAAATAAGAAATATTTGGTAGGAATGTGTTTTATAGGAGTGGTAGCCATTGCAGTAAGCATAAAGGCATATATGAATCGGGATGAAGTGATGTTGGAAGTATTACTTCGATGGCTGACAATACTATGTGGCTGTTACATTATTACATGGATTGATTATAAAGAACATATTATTCCCAATAAGATACTATTAGGGTTATTGATTATGCGAATTATTTTCATGGGATATGAATGTATATATGCAGACGGTATGTTCCAATATTTTGTCTGGTATCCATTGTTTGGTGCATTGGTAGGTGGCATCAGTATGTTAATTGGAATGTTAATTTCAAGAAACGGAATCGGAATGGGAGATGTCAAATTTTTCTTTGTAATCGGTTTGTATGTTGGCAGTTATCGAATTATATCAACGCTTATTTATACGTTTATCATTAGTGCAATTGTAGGAATTGGGTTAGTGCTTTCAAAGAAATTGACATGGCATGATGCAATTCCACTAGCTCCATTTGCATTTGGTGGTGTGTTTATTGAATTTGTACTTATGATGATTGGAGGTTAGATAAAGATGAAAAAAACAACAGGGGTTCTGGTATTTATCGGCTTACTCGTTCTTATGGTAGGAACATGGGGCATGGTCATTGTAAGTAAGGGAAAAACCATAGCAAATTACAATTCTTACATAGAATCTGCACATAAGTATGAAGAAAAGGAAATATATATTGATGCAGTAGAGGCTTATAAAAAAGCATTGGAGATAGAACCTAATAATTATGATATTGTATTAGCACTTGCAGATGATTATAGAAAATTAGGAGATACAGATTCATTTATTAGTCAGTGTAAAAAGGCAATAGGTATGGATACATCAAAGGCAGCGGCATATGAAAAGCTGGCTGATTATTATGTCAATGGACAAAAATTTAAGGATGCATTGACAGTACTCCGTTCGGCAAAAGATGTGAATGAACGAGGAAAAATTGATAATATGATTCACGAGTTGAAGTACAGAGTTACATCGACATATGTTTCAGCACAACAAATCGGAGATTGGTATACACAAGGAAATTCAAGTTTGGCAACCTATCAATACAAAGAACGCTGGGGGATGATTGGTTCTTATGGAAAGAAATCAGTTGCAGTGCAGTATTCTCAAATAGGAATGTATGATCCGGAAACAGGTGTCTATCCATGTTTATTAAATAATGAATATTATTATGCAAATTCGGATGGAAATAAAAAGTATGTAGGTGATAATAAATACGATTATTTAGGAGCAATTTCTAGTGGATTAGCACCGGCTAAACGAGATGGAAAGTATGGATATATTGATGTACAATTTTCAGAAAAACAGTTTGAATATGAGTATGCAGGTGCATTTGCACAAGGTGTTGCAGCAGTAAAAAAAGATGGTAAGTGGGGCCTGATTGGCAAAGATTTGAAGATGGTAACAGGCTTTGATTATGATGAAATTTTAGTGGACAGCAATGGATTTTGTTCGTTGTATGACACAATTGTTGTAGTACAGAATGGAAAATATATTTTCATAGATAAATCAGGAAAGAAATTGACAGATAAGCAGTTCGATGGCGCAAAGATGGCAGCATCTGCGGATGGAGCCATTGCAGTAAAAACTGGAGACAAGTGGGGATTTGCTGATTCTAAAGGAAATATGGTAATTGATGCAAAATATGCAGATGCCAATTCCTTTTCGTTGGATATGGCTCCTATCAAATTGACAGATCGATGGGGATATATTGATAAAGAAGGAAATGGTGTTATTGGTATGGATTATGAATATGCAAGACCATTTAATGCACAGGGGGCTGCAGTAGTTCAAAATGGAACACAATGGAATATCATTGTGTTATGTGAGTATGGTGAAGGTTAAGTAGGAGGATAAACATGGAATTTACATTTGAATCACAAGGAAATGAATCATTTCTGGTATACAAAGCGGAGAATATGCAGAAAATAGATTCTTTGACGCTTGGTATGCTGGTAAATAACAGAATTCCTGGGATTGCACCGGCTATTAGCACACAAATAAATGATACGAGATATATAAAATACAATATTTCATCGAAAGTTTCAGTGGAACAGATGTTCACAGGGGTTGTGAAAGAAAATCAGTTTTTAGGGATACTATCAGGCATCACAGATGCTTTAAGTGGCGTAGAAGCATATATGATTCCACAAGAAAGTGTTGTATTAGATATAAAATATATGTATGCAGATGTTAGCACGTATGAAACATCATTAGTGTGTATTCCAATTATTGATTATCATAATGAGGAATCATTAGAAACATTTTTGAAGAAACTTATGATAAACACACGATTTGATTCAAGTGAAAATTGTGATTATGTAGCGAAAATACTCAATTTTTTAAATGAATCTTCTAAAGTTGATATTGCGAAGTTAAAGGAATTGATTCAAATATTAAGAAATGGAAGTTTTGTTCAGAAAGAAGTGGCACAACAGATTGCGGCAACACAAATGCAGCAAGGTGAAATTTTTAACAATGCAAATGTTGTAATGCAGGATATACCAGGAGGTATGCAACAGGGGTATCCGGCGATGCCACAGCAGAATGTACCACAAACACCATATGTTCAGCCGCAAAATTCGCAAATGAATCATATGCAAAATCAAAATAGTCAGGTACAAGTGCAAAATAATAGGCAGATGAAAGCAAAAATGCCGGCAATGCAAAAGCCTATACCAGAGCAAGGTTCTGCATCTATGCCAGGAAAAACCCCGATTCCGGCGATAAAGAAATCGGCACAGGGATTTGCAATTCCAGGTCAGCCAAATGAAGGAATGATGCAGGGAACAAAACCAGGATCGACAACGATGCCAAATGGTAATGCTGCATCAAATCAGAATGAGGATAAAATTTCTCTTGGATATTTACTTATGCATTATAGCGCAGAAAATATGGCAAAGTATAAGGCTCAAAAGGGAAATGATGGGACTGTATCAGCAAAAGAACAGGCAAAGTTAGAAAAATTGGAGCGAAAAGAACAGGAAAAATTAGCTAAAAAGGCAAAGAAAAATAAAAATACGCAAATGCCACAGATGCCGCCAATGCAGCAGACACCACAGATGCCACCAATGCAGCAGACACCACAGACGCCACCAATGCAGCAGGCACCACAGATGTCACCAATGCAGCAGACACCACAGACACCACCAATGCAGCAGGCACCACAGATGTCACCAATGCAGCAGACACCGCAGATGCCACCAATGCAGCAGGAATCACAGACACCACAAGTACAGCAGATTACTCCATCGGCTGTATTACAGGTACATAAGATGGTAGGTTCTAATTCAGGAAAATTACAGGAAGTTAAAACATCAGTTGAAAATAGCCAGACACAATTGGTTAATAATACAAATGTTAATTTTGGAGAAACAACGGTATTAGGAAATAATGTATCCAGTGAAACAACGGTTTTGAGTCCTAGTATGTTAAATCAGCAGAATCCACATTTAATCAGACGTAGAAATAACGAGAGAATAGAAATTAATAAACCGGTATTCAGAATTGGCAAGGAAAGAAGTTATGTAGATTATTTTATTGGAGATAATCCTGCAATTAGTCGAGGACATGCCAACATTATTACAAGAGAAAATAAGTATTATATTATAGATACGAATTCGACGAATCATACCTTTATAGAAGGAAGAATGATTCCACCAAATCAGGAAATAGAACTTGAAGCTGGAAAAACAATTAAGTTGGCAAATGAAGAATTTGAATTTCATTTATAGAAACGGGAGATAAAATATGGATTATGTGATTCAGGGGTGCACAGATATCGGAAATGTTAAGCAGACCAATCAGGATAGTTTTAGCATTAAAATTATTAATACACCAATAGGAAAAGTAGTATTTGCAATTATGTGCGATGGTATGGGTGGTCTGGCAAAAGGAGAAGTAGCCAGTGCTTCTGTTGTAAAAGCCTATGATAGATGGGTAGAAGAAAAGCTCATTACAATCACAAAAGATGTATTGACAGATGATTATATTGCAAGTGAGTGGACACGTTTATTACAGGAATATAATGAAAAAATTAAAATGTATAGTAAAAGTTACGGTGCTAATATGGGAACGACGACAACAGCAATGCTTATTACAGAAAACAGATATTATATTGTGAATGTTGGAGATACCAGAGCATATGAGATTACGCAGGATACATGTACAGTTATGACTAGAGATCAGACGGTTGTAGCAAGAGAAATTGAGCGGGGATTGCTTACAGAAGAACAGGCAGAGAAGGACCCTCGAAGAAGTGTATTGTTGCAGTGTATTGGTGCCTCAGAGAGTGTTTATCCTGAATTTTTCTATGGAGATGTTAAGAAAGATACTGTGTATATGCTGTGTACAGATGGTTTCCGTCATGAGATTACACCGGAAGAAATTCATTTTTATCTGAAACCCGAAAATATGACAGAAGAAATGCAGATGAGAAGAAATATCCGTACATTGATTGATTTAGATATGCAGCGGCAGGAACGGGATAATATATCCGTTGTTGCAGTTAAAGTACAATAGATGTAGAAAAGGGGAAACAAATGTTAGAGATTGGTTCACTTGTTGATTCGAAATATAAGATCTTAAGTGAGATTGGTCATGGTGGAATGAGTGTCGTATATATGGCAATCAATGAAAAAGCAAATAAAACATGGGCAATCAAAGAGATCAGACGGAATGGTATTAATAACTATGAGGCAGTAAAACAGGGATTGATTGTAGAAACAGATTTATTAAAAAAGTTAAATCATCCGCATTTGCCAAGTATTGTTGACGTAATTGAAAATGAAGATACATTTCTGATTGTTATGGATTATATTGAGGGAAACCCTTTATCCAAAACACTTGCAGAATATGGTGCACAGCCACAGGAAAAGGTTATTGAATGGGCAAAACAGCTGTGTAATGTGTTGGGATATTTACATTCAAGAAAGCCGGCAATTATTTACAGAGATTTAAAACCATCTAATGTTATGTTAAAACCGGATGGAAATCTAATGTTGATTGACTTTGGTACAGCCAGAGAATACAAAGAACAGAATATAGCGGATACAACCTGTTTGGGAACGCAGGGCTATGCAGCACCGGAGCAGTATGGCGGCATGGGGCAGACTGATGCGAGAACGGATATTTATTGTTTAGGAACGACATTATATCATCTTGTAACGGGGAAAAATCCGAGTGAACCGCCATATGAGATTCAGCCGATTCGTGAAATTAATCCGTCATTATCGAATGGTTTGGAGCAGATTATTTTAAAGTGTACGCAGCGTGATCCTAATAACCGTTATCAGTCATGTGCAGAATTAATGTATGCATTAGAGCATTATGATCAGATTGATAACAGGTATCGTAAGAAGCAGAAGCGTAAGATGACAGGTTTTGTATCAAGTATTGCACTTGCGGCAGTTTTTTGTGGATTAGGAATTGGTCTTCGTGCAGAAGCCTCACAGAAAGCAACGGATAATTATGTATCATTGATTGAAGAAGCTGCAAAAGAGCCATCATATAGTACGAAAATTGATATTTACAAGGAAGCGATTGAAGTTCCGGATAAAGCTGGAGAAAAAGATGCGTATTTAGGCCTGATTCAGAGTTATCGTGATAATGATACAAATCATACGCTGACGGTGGACGAGATGTCAGAACTTACAAGATATATCAAAAATAATAAGAGCGCATTAATGGAGAATCCACAGAATTACGCAGAAGTGTGTTTTGAAACAGGAAAACTTATCTGGTATTACTACAGTTACGGAGATTCTAATGATAATCAAATTACAAGAATGACAACATCTGTTGAGTGGTTTGATGATGCAGTGAAAAACTGTGATGATGGATATATGTATAAAAATATGGCGGAAGTTTATAAAGAAATTGGTGTATTCTACAGAGATATTTCTATTAATACGGTAGAAGCGAGTGACAAAGGAACATATAAGCCATTTTTTGAAAATCTGAAGAGTATGTTAAGTACAGTTGGAAATGATGAAAAAGAAAGTGATATTGTACGATTAGAGTTGTATGAATTGTGCAGGGGAGCATTGCAGCAGTATGCGACGAAATTCAGAGGAGAAGATATTGCCAAGCAGGAATTAGATGACATGTATTCTACTATCGAAGAAAAAGTCAATAAAATGTATAATGCACTTCCGGAAACAAAGAAAAATTCGAATGTAGAACAGGGAAAAGATGTAGAATTGTTAAAAACAACGAAAAAGCTGTTGCCGGATACACAAGCAGCAATTCAGCTTGCTTATAGTGTATAAGGAGGAAAAATATGACAGTAGAGTTATTAAAAAATTTATCGACAGTTAGTTTTATTATTGCTGCGGTTATGTTAATTGTTGCAATTATCCTGTTCTTTGCATTTGATATTCGAAGTGTATATGGTATTTTGTCAGGAAAGACAGAAAAGAAAGCAATTGAAAATATTAGAAGGCAAAGCGAAGCAGATGATAAAAAGGCATCTGATAAATATGCAGCGAGCAGAACAGATAAGATTTCACCGTCAGGTAGTTTGGGCGTGCATACAAGTGATCTTGTGCCGGGAATGAAGACGGCAGATATTGGAACCAATCAACTTACATTTGATAAAAAAGATTCTCATTCTACGGAATTGTATAGAAAGGGTGGAAATGAGACAACACTGTTAACAGAAGATAGTAATGAAACAACGCTGTTAACTGAAGAAACTAGCGAAACAACACTGTTACAAGAAACAACATCAGAAACAACATTGTTAGATCAAACAATGGCATCAGATGGAGTTACTTATGGCGAAACAAGTGTTCTTATACAGGAAGAAGCAAAGGTGGTGGTACAAGAGGCACCAGTGTATGGTGTGTTATCAGAGATAACATTTATGGAAAGTACAGAAATTATTGCGTGAGTCAATAATAGAAAGGGAGAAAAATGGAAAATTTACGAAACAAAAAAGCGTATAAAAGAGCATTGGCCGGTTTATTAGCATTTTTACTGTTTCTTGGCTCAATACCATTTAATGGATATCTGACACATCAGGTTCAGGCAGAAGATCCAACATTATCTCCATTTATTGTAGTGGTAAATGGTATTGTTGATGCTACAGCAGATCCGGTAGAAAAGATACCGCTTAATCAGGCAGATGTTCAGATTACGACAGTAAAACCACAGACAGAAGGAAGTGTGGCAGGACATCCTGCCATAACTGCACAGGCAGCAGCAACATCTGTAAGTGGTCAGTATGCTTTGACACAGACAGATTATGATGCGTTTGTTCAATGGTATACAGATGAAGGGATTACAGAAGAGGAAAATAAGAAGATAAACATTACTGTTACAAGAAAAGGATATGATGGTGCAGATAATCAGACACAGTCTGTTATTGAAAATGCTGCATTTTCAGAGGGTGTAGCAGGTAATTTAATGACAGATATGGTACCGAATATGTTTGGTACACAGGTGTTTGTTAATCAGAATGAAGATTCATCAACACTTGTATATCAGAAAAATGATGATGGTACACCAAAGGCACAGGAACTGATAAAGGTTATTAAACCGGAAGATAATTTTAATGATGATGTAAAAATATCAGATGATACTGCACCGAGAGCAGTGTATCGTGATACAGATTATACCGTACAGTATTCAACAACAGGAACAGATTATTCGAATGATATTCCAAAGGAAAGTAACGTCGGAACCTATACAGTTTATGTAAAAACAATACAGACTTGTTTTACGTATAGTAGAAAGGACGTATATGATGCAAGTGGTAAAAGTCAGGGGAATATTGCTGACGAAGATACTATACAATATGAACCAGAGATTGTTTCCATTCGAAAATATACGTCAGAGATAAAAAAAGCAACTGTAGATGACTTTAAACTCTATAATACAGATGGTTCAGAACAGGCAGAACGAACATTTCGTACAGCATGGAATACACAGGTATGGTATGATGCACAAAGTGTAACTTTTGCAGGTTCTGATGTGGAATATTCTGTAGAAGATACTACTAGTGGAATTGAAGAGTCTAAAAAGAATGCAGATAAGGTACAGGTAAATGCAACAGATAAGAAGATTACTTTTGCAAAGGAATGTGTAAATCATACATATACAGTTACAGCAAAGATGACTGATATGGCTGAAAGAGCACAGTATGTATTGCCATCACTTTCTTATACGATTCAAGTTACAGCAGTAGAGGGAACGCACTTTGGTTTTCAAGATACAGAACTAGTAGAACGTCAGTACGGCATGGATACTACATATACAAATGTATATGAGATACTGGGGGTTACAGATGTAGATGTCACATATGAAATTATAGAAAAGAAAATTGATAATAAAGTAATCAGTGCAGATAGTGCTGATTATAATAACAAAGTTGCCACAATTAATGCAGCAACGGGTGAACTTACTATTTTAGGAGCAGGTAAGGTTACAGTAGCAGCCAGATTATCTGACGAAGATATGGCAGCATATGGTATTACTGCAGATGCATGCGCCTATACACTTGGAATTAATAAGGCAGACGCTGAGATTACATTTGGTGCAGATGCAGATTATACCTTAAAGTATTTAGAAACTCCACAGAGTAAGACGGCGACAGTTACTAAAGGAGTAGGAGATGTGAAGTATACAATTGCATCATCTGCATTAAGTTCAGGAACTGCGTCAGTTGATGAAAATACCGGAGTGGTCACAGTGAATGGTGTTGGTACAATTGTTGTGAAAGCAACACTTCCAGAATCAGACAATTATAATGCCGCAGAAGCTACATATACAATTACAGTAAGTAAAGCGCAGGTTGCATTATCTTATGCGCAGGCAGAGTATGATGTGGACTATGGAATGACACAGGAAATATTCCAGCCATTATCATACAAAGTAAATGGAAGAACACTCACAGATTCAGAAGCAGATAACAAGATAAAAAATCAGATTTATCAGGGGATTCGTTTTGAATCAGCGAATGTAACGGAAGGATTTGTATTAAATCAGGAAAAAGTAACACTTCCAGAAAAGGAAGGTCAAATTACTGTGAACGCATCTTTCGCAGAAAATGGTTTCTTTGAGAGCGCGGAGGCTTCTTATGTATTGAAGCAGAAGATAAAGGCTGCCGATGCAGAAGGAGATGGTACATCGGATACTACATATCTTAAAAAATTTATCGGTTCTGTAAAGAACTGGTATACACAGGATATTACAATTCAGGCAATGCCAGGATATAAGGTGGCATTAAAATCAGATAGAGCATCATTTGGTGCAGATGTACAAACGGAAAATTCAATTAAAGTTGAAAAATCAGTTGAAAACAAGCAGTTGTACTATTATGAAGAAAGTACGGGAACGATTTTAAAAGGTCGTCAGATTAACTTAAAGATTGATAAGACAGCACCAGAGGTAACATATGAAATTGATAAAACAACTCGTTTTATCAAAGATGTGGTATTAGGTCATGTCAGAGATTCTTATACAGAAAATGATAAGGCAGATGTAAAATTTGGTCATGGTACACAAACTGACAGATTGATTGTATTGACAGTATCAACAGCAGATTCGACATCAGGTATTCAGTCTGTGAAAGTTATGTTAAAGGATCAGGAACTTACTCCACAAACAGGTTCGGAAGAAGTTACAGCAGAAGGAAAGAAGATAGCAAAATATGTTCTTGACAAGGCAGATTATGACAATGTGAAAATTATTGCAAAAGACAATGCCGGTTTGGAAACAAATGTTGAAACAACAGAAAAATTTGTTGTAGATAGTACAGCACCAGTGATTACAGCAGCACTTGAAGATAATGCTGATTTTGCAACATTGGTTTCAACAAATAAACCAAAAGTTCTTAAACTTACAGTAAACGAAGCGAATTTTGTAAATAAGAGTGATTTGACGTTTGCGATTACGAAAGATAACAATGAAACAGATAAAACCATTGTGAATGGAGACACATTAACATGGACAAAGTCTGGTAATTCGTATGAGGCAAATTATAACGTTTCAGAGGATGGAACTTATACGATTCATTTTGAAAAATATCAGGATCCATCAGGAAATGATAGTAATGAGCTTGCTGATATGTCATTTGTTATTGATACGCTTAAGCCGGTAGTAACATTGGATGCAGCAAAAACTCCTAGCAAATCAGAAGTGCCAGTTACAGTAAAAGTACAAGAAGAATTAGGTTTTGATACAAGTAAGGTAGATATTGTTGTTACACAGGTCAATGGTGGAACAGAACCTAAGGCTGTTGTATATGAGGAAAAGAAAGAAAAAGAAATTGCATTGTCGCAGTTAAAAGACGAATTGCACGATGCGAAATACTGGGATGGTAAGAATATCCAGTTTAAGTTGGTAACAGAGGGAACATATGATATTCAGGTTACAGCAAAAGATGCGTCAGAAAATGCATCAGATGAAGTAAAAACACAAGGAATTATTTATGATAAAACTGCACCAACGGATTTAAAGTATACGTTATCACCGGATGTAGAGTTAGATGCAAAGGATTCTGCATATTTCTATCCAGCAAATGTATCAGAAGTTCGAATAGAATTAGATGCACAAGATAGTGTTTCTAAGGTAAAAGAATATACATATACGATAACGGATAAAGAAGGAAAGAAGACAACTTCTGTTGCTGACAGTCAGGAAAATGGAAAGGCAACCATTTATTTACAGGGAGATCAGAACAGTCAGATTACATATCAGGCTGTAGATAATGCAGGAAATAGAAGTAAAGAACAGACAATTCCAAATATCATTATTGATACAACATCGCCAGAATTGACAGCATCTTATACATATAAGAAGCAGGTGGATGGAAAAGATCAAGATGTAGCTGTAGATACATATTCAGCAAATGATGTAACGATGAAATTATCATTGACAGATGACAATTATTATGAGTCAGAAGTCGGTTTGACTATATCAAAAGCAGAATATACACCATTTAATGGGGAACAGCAGGATATTACAGATACATTAAAACAGAAGTTAAAATTTGCAAAGGCAGAAAATACAGCCAATTTGTATGAAACAGTGTATACATTTACACAGGATGGCACGTATACATTGAATTTCAGATATACGGACAAGTCAGGTAATCAGAGTGAGTTAATAGGCAAAAAATTTGTTATTAATCATCAGAAACCACAAATCACAGTAGGTACAAATGCAGATAGCAGCAATGGATATACGAAAGAAGAAGTAACGGCAGAAATTACAATTACAGATGATACGTTTGATGCAAATAGAGTTGATACAGTATTACAGGCACAGGATTATGACGGAAAGAATGTGGCATCATTTGAAATTAAAATTAGCGGTGTTGCCGGTCAGTCAGAGGATATTGTTGTAGAATCTATAGCGGATTTTAAGAATACGTTAAAAGAAGCAAAATATTGGGCAAAAGATGGTGCTAAGAATGTATGTAAGATTACGTATCAGACAGAAGCAAATTATAGTTTAAATGTGAACTATATAAATTCTGCGGGAAGTAAAGCTGATGAAACGAAGAAGAAGTTTACATATGATAAATCTGCACCACAAGATATTACAGTAAGTTATAGTAAAGATAGTCAGAATAGCAAACATGATTATCTATTCTTTAATGAAGAAGTAACGGTAACTGTAACGGATAAAGATATGGTTGCAGGTATTGCAAATGTTCAGTATTCATTGGATGGCGGTCAGAATTTCAATACATTAAAAGTTGAAAAGAATAAGGATAATCAGCATATAGGTACATTTACAGTAAGTGCACCTTACCGTGGAGAGATTCAGTATAAAGTTACAGATAAAGCTGGAAATGAAATAATTAAAAAAGAGGCTATCATTGTTGATAAAACAGCACCTGTAATTGGAATTACGTATTTGGATAAGAATCAGAAGGTAAATAACACGTATTATACAGGCGCAAAGAAGCCGGAGATTCTAATTACCGAAAGCAACTTGTTTACGGACAGAGAAGATGCTGGTTTGGTATCTGTTAAAATTGAATACACAGCCAAGCCGGGAGCTGAGAAGGAAACAAAGGAATACAATGCTTCACATTTTAAGGCAGCAGCAGACCATAAGGATCAGTGGGAATTACAACTGGATGAGGCAGATGCAGAATTAAAAGCTGACGGAGAATACAAGATTACTGTAACAGCAAAAGATTATTCAAAAAATATTGCAGATGTGGCTGTTGATTCATTTATTATTGATAATACAAATCCAGAGATTCAAGTTGACTTTGGTAAAGATGAAGCAACACTTACAGATAATGCATATTATTTCCAGAATGAAAGAAAAGCAACGGTTACATTTACGGAACGTAATTTTAACAAAGATAAGATTGATGTAAAAGTAACAGAAGATGGCAAGGATGTATCGGATTCATATGCATCAGTGTTGAAAAATTCAATAAAAGATTCCGGAGATATTCATACAGGTACGATTACATTTAGCAATAATGCAACATACACATTCTCAGTTGCGTATACAGACGAAGCAGGAAGAAAGAATCAGAGTGTTACGTATGTACACACAGATAAAGATGGTCAGGCAGATGATGCAAATGTTGCAAAAGACAGTTCAACGAAGTTTACAGTTGATACGGTTAATCCGATATTAAATGTGGAATATAGTGGAACAGTTCAAAAAGAAAATACAGAAATTAACAAGAAATATTATGATAATGATGTAAAGGCTTCTATTGATGTTGTAGAGAAAAATTTCAGGGCAGCAGGTCTGAAGATGATTGTTGAGTATACACCATTTAATGGAACAAAAGTTGTTACAGAAACAAATATTTTAGAGAAATCATATCAGAATGGTAAGGCAGAATATGAATATCAGACAAGTTATACATTCTCACAAGATGGTGATTATAAGGTAACAATACAGTATGTAGATCCATCTGGAAGAACAAGTGGTGATGCACGGATAGAAAATTTTGCAATTGATAAGATTAATCCAAGTATTTCAGTAGCGGTTGTAGATGAAGATGGAAAGAATATTGGAGCAGGAGCAGATGCATATAAGTATTCTGCACAGGAACTTACATCGACAATTACAATTAAAGAGGCAGGACCATTTAGACCAGATGCGGTAAAAATAGGTTTAACAGCAACAAATGATAATAATGTGCAAAATAATCATAATCGAATTACGCCACAGCTTCAGGTATTTGATGAAAGTACAGAAAAATATGTAACAATATCAGATATTCAGGATATTAAGAACTACTGGAAGAATGAAAATGATATACATACAGTAACAGTAAAATATCCAAATGAAGCAAATTATGAACTAACAGTTGATTATACAGATTATACGAATAGAGCAGCAGAAACAATTGTTAGAAAATTCACATATGATAAATCGGAACCGACAGATGTATCAATTACATATGATGTTGCACCAAAGACGGAACAATATGGTTATAAATTCTTTAATCAGAATGTAATAAAAGTAACATTGGCAGCACGTGATGTTACATCTGGTGTATCTGCATTTAGATATTCAACAGATGCTGGTAAAACTTATAAGATGATTGATGTAAAAGATATGAAGATTTCATATAATAAGCAGAATCAAAGTATTTATCAGTATACATTTGAAATTCCGGCTCAGTACAAGAATAAGATTGTTTTTGAGGCAACGGATAAAGCAGGAAATAAGAAGACAGTAGAAGATGATATTGTTGTTGATACAGAAGCATCTGGTATTAAAGTGAAGTATCATCAAGATGTGAAGGGAAATTCTTATATTGAAAATCGGGAAACAAAAGAATCACATATGTATTATCAGCAGATAAGAAATGCAGATATTATCATTACAGAAAATAATTTTTATCCTGAAAATGCAAGTGTAAAAATCACAGAAACATTAAATGACGGTAAAGTGAATACGTATTCATATGGTGGAACGAAGGATTCATCTGATTTCAAGCAAATTGAAGGAACAAATCGCTGGAAATTAGAAAATGTTGCATTTGATAAGGATGCAGATTATACGATTGCAATTGTAGCAAAGGATTATTCTGGTCATAATACAACATATAATGAAACATTTACCATTGATACAATTAATCCAAAATTAAATGTGTCATTTAATGATAAAGCAGCAATTGAGACAAATGCAGATCAGTTTAAGAATGACAGAACAGCAACGATTACATTTACAGAGCATAATTTCAATCGTGAGGATATCGTTGTTACTGTTGTAGAAAATAATGATAGTATAAATCAAGAAGCGACTAGTGCTGGGTATAAGAAACAGCTATTAGATTCAATGCATAAAGGAAAGAATCAGGATGAATATGTAGGTACTATTACATTCAGTAATGATGCAAATTATACATTTGATATTTCTTATACAGACAAGTCTGGACGCAAGTCTGACATATCTTATCAGAATGACAAGATGTCACAAGAGTTGGCAGTACAGACTGCTAAAAAGTTTACAGTAGATAAAACAGCACCGGAAATTGAAATTTCAATGAATGGTATTTCTGGAAATAATGAAAATGAAGAACAAGAGAAGAAAGAACAGAATTGGAGTCGTGTATGGGAAAATAAGACGCATAATGATGGAAATTATGTGGTTCCTGATAATGGCCTTACATTTGGATTATGGAGTAAGCAGACAGTAAAAGTTTCATCAACCAATACAGATAATCTGAGTGGTATTGAAAGTATTCGATATTATAAGGCTTCATCAGCATTTGACTCACTTGATGCATTAAAGAAACTTGAGGAAGAAAAATGGGTTGCTCCAAATGTAGAAAATGGTTTATTTACATTTGATATTAATCCAAATGAAAAAGTAATTGTGTATGTACGGACGATTGACCGAGCAGGAAATGTATCTTATGCATCATCAAATGGTGTAGTTGTAGATAACATTGCACCAACAGGAGATGTTCAGGCACCACAGGTATTTATTTCAACCAATCAGGTTCCGGTAAATGGCTTATATGGTGATACGGTTACATTGGATATATCAGCATATGATCCGGCATCAAAGGATCAGGATAACAGAGATTTCTATTCTGGTTTACAGAAGGTGTCTTATTCAATTACAACAGAAGATACAGATGCATCAGAGACAGGAGAATTTGTATTTACTTCAGATGATTTTAATAATGTTACAGAAAAAATGCAGAATACATTTGCAGTAGATGGTACGACATTCAATAGTAATAAGGTACATGTCAATGTAAGTGTAGTAGATAATGCAGGAAATATTAATTATGGTTCTATGGAATTGAGCATTGATACAACTGCACCTACAATTCAGGTAACATATGATAATGATAATGGAGATACAGCTGTTGGAGATCGAGCATATTTCAATCAGGCAAGAACAGCAACAGTAGATGTTACAGAACGTAATTTTGATGAAAATGCAGTAAATATGCTAATTCAGGCAACAGATGGTGTAATGCCTAATATCTCTGGATGGGAAGAAATAGCAGCAGATGGTAATGGCGATAATACAATTCATCGTGCAACAGTAAATTATTATGCAGATGGTGATTATACCTTTGACATAAATTTTGCTGATATGGTAGGTAACCAGGCAACAGAAGTTCAGTATACAGGATTGGCACCAACAGAGTTTACCGTGGATTTAACGAATCCGGTTATTTCTGTAAGTTATGACAATACAGATGTTGTAAATGGTAACTATTACAATCAGGCAAGAACAGCAACTGTTTCGATTGAAGAACATAATTTTGAGACAAGCAGGGTTATTCCAACAATCACAGCAGAAGGTGGAGAAGCAATTACACCACAGATTAGTGATTGGTCAATGGGTGGAGACACACATACGGCAACAATTACTTATCCGGGAGATTCTATGTACAGTTTCGCAATTCAGTATACAGATATGGCAGGAAATGAAGCTGTTCCATATGATACAGAAAGTTTCTATGTTGATGTTACAGCACCAGAGCTTTCTATTGAAAATGTAGAGAATCAGCGTGCTTACAAAGATGATGTAATTCAGCCATCAATTGTTTATTCAGATCAGTATTATGATTCTGTTGATATTTCATTGACAGGAGCACAGCAGGGTACAGTATCTGTTGATAATATTGGTTCTTATGCAAATGATGAAAATGGTGGAAGATTTACATTTAACAATTTAGAGACAGATGATATTTATACATTGTCAGCGAGAGTAGTGGATAAAGCCGGAAATGCGACAGAGCAGAGTGTTGAATTTTCTGTAAACAGAAATGGTTCGACATATGGATTAGATGATGCAACAGCACAGTTGAATGGTACGTATGTAGCGACAGCACAGGATGTTGTAATCAGAGAAGTAAATCCGGATGAATTGCTTGAACATAAGATTACATTGTATAAAAATGATAAGACAATTACATTGATTGAAAATACAGATTATACAGTTAGTGTAAATGGTGGTAATGGACAGTGGTATGAATATGTATATACAATCGCAGCAAGAAACTTTGCAGATGATGGTGTATATAGAATTTCTGTTCAGTCAACAGATAAAGCAGGAAATATTGCCGAGAATACAATTGCAAGCAAAGATAAGGAAGTTTCATTTGGTGTAGATGCAACACTGCCAAATATCATTATGATGAATCTTGAAAGCAATACAACATATCCATTGGATAGTATGGTAGTGAGAATGTCAGTAAATGATAATTTAAAGCTCAGTGCAATCGAGGTATATCTTGATGGTAATATTGTAAAAACATGGAATGAGCAGGATATCAAGCAGAAACAGGCAGGCAATGAAGAATATACATTTGAAATTGGCAATGCAACACAGGCTAGAAGTGTACAGGTTGTAGCAACAGATGCAGCAGGTAATCAGCAGAGATTACAGGTTGATAATTTCTACGTAACAACGAATTTATGGATTCGATTCTATACGAATACAGCGTTGTTATGGGGAACAATTGCAGGAGTTGCTATTGTAGTTGCAGGTGGTGCATATTTTATTGTTATGCGTGGCAAGAAAAAGAACAATGCATAAATAAAATACATATACAGTAAAATAATATATGTGTTATACAGAGAGTGTCAGTAGAGGAATCCGCTGACACTTTTTGTATATATAAGAAATAGAGTTTCTTTTACAAAGTAAAATACTTCATATGAATATATATGTATGTGCAGAAACCGCACTGGAAACAATGCTAAATGTAATAATTTAAAAAGTATATTTACAATAATGAATATTTATGATATTATAAATATATAATTAATAATTAACAAATCAATGGGGGATATGCAGAAATAGGGCAGAAAGATACAACAACAAAATTATTAGAAGATTACAATGATGTATTTGCAGATATTATGAATGTATTATTATTTCATAAAGAGATATTGCAGGAGAAGTATTTTACAGAAGGGGCGACAGAATCTATTTACAAAGCAGAAGATAATTTGTATCATGAACAGAGAAGAGATATTTTAAAAGATTATCAGGGAATGAATATGGTAATTATGAGTTTTGGAATTGAGAATCAGTCAACGATAGATGCATTTATGCCGATAAGGATTATGGGATATGATTATGCGAGCTACCGTGGTCAGATTTACAGAAAAGAAAAACTGCATCCGGTTATTACATTGGTGTTAAATTTCTCAAAAGAAGATTGGAATGAACCATGTAGTTTGATTGAATTATTAGATGTTCCAGAAATATTTCAGCAGTATGTAGCAGATTATTCATGTAAAATAATTGATGTTCACAGAATATCAGAAGATACGATAGCAAAATTCACATCAGATTTTAAGGAAATTGCTCAATTTTTTAAATATGGGGAAAATTATTTAGAGGTAAGTCAGCAAAATGAACCGTTGGATCATCCGATAGAAGTTATTGAATTCTTAGAGGTATTTAGTAATGCAGATATGAAGGATACAAAACAGCAATTCATAGAAATGGTTCATTCAGGGAGGTGTATTTCTATGTGTACAATTGTACAGGATATTGAAGAAAAAGGAAGAATCAAAGGCGTTTATTTAGGAAGAGTACAGACATTGATTGATTTGGTAGAGTCTAATATTATTACAACAGAACAGGCTGCACAGCAATTGCAGATAACACAGCAGGAATTTATGCAGATGATGAAAGAACAAAAATCAGAAATACAATAAATAAAATCAAAAAGGTGTAGAAACTGGGTATGTTTCTACACCTTTCTGATTATATATTAGGATTTAGGTCTGGTAAAAGTATTTACCATTATATGTGTAACATCTGCTTATTATAATAAGTAGATGATTACTGCACAAATTGTACTAGTAAGTCCGACACATGCTTCGTAAGGAATTAATCCAAGACGTTCTTTGAAGCTCATATTTACAGAACCGCCTGTTGCATGGAAGAAGGAACCATGTGGGAGAGAATCAATTACTGTAGCACCGGCGTGAATCATAGCGGCTGCGGCAAGAGCAGATACACCCTGACCTAACAATACGCCTGAGAATGTCTGTGATGCAACAGTAGCACCGGCTGTTGTGGATGCAGTAGCACCAGCCATTAAAATACCTGACAATGGAGCTAATACGAATGCCGGCATATTTGCAAGCTCTAATAAATTAACAACATCATACTGTAATGCAGAAGCCTTAATGATTCCTGCAAGTGTACCTGTACCAATTAAAAGGATAGATACACCAACAACTTTGCTTAAACCAAATTCGGAGAATGATATAACATTCTTTGCGTTGCCTGTTACGATTGCACATACAAGACCACCAACCGGTAGTGCAATCAATGGATCAACACTGATTCCTGCGATAGGACGAAGTGCTAAGAGGATAACAACAACGACAGGTCCTAAGATTGCTGCAAGGAATGAAGGGAGATTTGATGTATCACGCTTATCTAAGTCAGCTTCTGAAATCATAGACTTGTTTGTCTTCTTAGAAAGAAGTGTTGCAAGAATGATTGTTACAACCAATGCAAATAATGCAGGAATTACATTCTTAATCATTAAAGAAGTAAGGTCTACACCAAATGCTTCTGAAGCTGCGATTGTATTTGGGTTTGGAGAGATAATATTACCAGCTTTACCACCGCCAATCATAGCGAGGAGAATACTAGGCTTATTAAATCCGGCTTTCTTGCCGATAGCAAGTGCGATTGGAGCTACTGTGATAACGGAAATATCAACGAATACACCAACAGCACAGATAATCATTGTGGCGATTGCGATTGCTGCGATGGCACGTTTTTGACCAAGTTTCTGAACGATAACATCAGCAATCTTTTCAGCAGAGCCAGTCTTAATTAACATTCCGGCAAGAATACCAGATGTTAAGATACGAAGAACGGAAGACATCATGCTCTGCGCGCCGGTTACCATTGTATTAACCGTTGTGACCAGTCCGCCGCCGCCGATAATACCACCGATTAGGGCACCAAGAATTAAGCTGTATGCCGGGTGAACTTTTTTAATAATAAGAACAATTGCGATGGCAAGTCCTACCAGAGCGCCAAGTGTAGTAAATGTAGACATAAGTACGCCTCCTTTTATTTATCAAATGTATGAATTAAATGGAATACCTGTTCAGCTGTATCTGCCATATTTGCAGCAGCATTTTCTGACTTCATCGCTTCTTCGAGGGATACGACACCACGAAGGATTGGGAAGAAGGCATCAATGCCGGCTTCATTACAGGCTGTAGCATCTTTTGTTACGCATCCGGCAAATGCAAGAACCGGCTTGTTGTGTTTCTTAGCAATACGGGCAACGCCGATAGGTCCTTTTCCCATAACTGTCTGGGCATCTAGGCGGCCTTCGCCTGTAATAACAATATCTGAATCTACAATATCATTTTCAATTTTTGTTTCTTCAAGGACAATCTTAATGCCGGATTCTAGGACTGCATTGGTAAATCCTAAGAATGCAAATCCAAGACCGCCGGCAGCACCGGTTCCAGCCTGTTTCATATTTGCCTTTGGATATTTTTCTCTTGCAAGTGTTGCGTAGTAAGCAAGCCATTTGTCCATCTGCATAATCATTGTCGGTGTGGCACCTTTCTGTGGACCAAATACGGCACTGCAGCCCTGTTCGCCGCACAATGTGTTTGTTACATCGCAGGCAACCTTAAAAGAACATTCTGCAAGTTCCGGAATAACATTGTCATCAGTGATACGGTCAAGAACGGCAAGTCCTTTGGCTCCGAATGGAACCTGATTTCCGTCTTTGTCAAGGAAACCAAACCCTAGTGCCTGTAACATACCGATTCCACCGTCGTTTGTTGCGCTTCCGCCGATGCCGACAATGAAACGGCGGCAACCTCTGTGAATGGCATCAATTATCATTTCACCCACACCGTAAGTTGTTGTTTCCATTGGATTACGTTCGGCATCACTTACCAGTGTAATACCTGCGGCAGCAGACATTTCAATAATAGCTGTGTTTGTTTCGGCAATAATACCGTAGTTACAAGTTACTGGTTTGCCAAGAGGTCCGGTAGCTTCCATCTGAATCCATTCTCCACCCATACCGGTTGTTAAGGCGTATGCAGTTCCTTCACCGCCGTCAGCAAGTGGAAGGACAAGAACATTCGCATCCGGATAGACACGTGTAATGCCTTCTTTAATTGCATTTCCGGCTTCAATGGAAGTTAAACTTCCCTTTAAGGAATCAATTGCAATCGTTACTTTCATAAAAGTCCTCCTTTATTGATATTTTTCAGACAATCCCTTGTTGTCTGTTCGTTTGTTGTTTTGATGTAATTATAATATCATTTACCAATTTCAAAATATATGTTACGATTAACAAATAAGTATGAATTTTATTTTAAAATATTAGTATATATACTAATATACATCTTTTGATACCTGAATCTTATTAGAAGATGTATCGTGCATTTTATAAAGGGATGAAGTATGCACACATATATATAATATGTCCGTTTTTTTACGGTATATGCGTAGAGCAGGACAGCTGCACATTGTGCGTGGAATAATATATGTTTATGTGATTTGGCGGCAAAATGTATAAGAAATGAATGGGAGAAATATGTGATGAAAGAACGAAAGCAGCACCATAAAATTAATCAAAAGACAGCACAGCAAATAGTAGATACTGTGAAGGATGTTTGTGGACAGGATATTAACTATATAGATTTATCAGGAACGGTATTTGCAAGTACGGATGCTTCCCGGGTGGGAACATTTCATGAGATTGGCAGACAGGTGGCGATGACTTGTGAGACCGTAGAAGTGGAGGATGATAATACCTTTTATGGAACGCATGCAGGCGTGAATATTCCGATTATTCATAACGGTGAATTTATTGCGGTGATTGGAATTAGCGGAAAGCCGGACAGTGTACGTAAGTATGCATATTTGGCGCAGAAAATTACGGTGCTGTTGCTCCGGGAACATGAGCTGGATTATGAAAATAATACCAAAAAGAATCAAATGAATTATATGATTCGGGCATTAATCGATGAAGAACAGGCACACACGAAACGAATCACAGAATTATTACAGGAATACGAAGTAGAAGCAGGAGATTGTTACCAGCTCATTATGATTCGGTTGAATTCCAGATATAATCCGAATAATCTTGCGATGATTGAAAATACGATTTATCATGCGTTTCAAGCGTTATTCTCGAAGTTGTATACATTTAATTATCCGAATGAATATCTTGCGATTGTTAAATCCAAAATAGTACAGCAGCATAAAGATATTTTAGAAAAGTTAGCGAAAAACTTTGAAAATATTTTAAAGATTGCCATTAGTGCACCACACAAGATTGATGAGCAGTTTTTGGCTTATTCAGAAGTAAATCTTGCTGTAAAGGGGAAAAATACGAATACAATCAGATGGTATGAGAAATTAGGATTAGAAATTTTATGTGCAAATGTACCGTTAGATATTGCACAGTTATATAAAAGAAAATATTTATTGCAGTTAAAGGAAGAGGAGATTGAATTGCTGCGTGTATATTATGAAGAAAACATGTCGCTTGCAAAAACAAGTGAACGGCTCTTTTTACACAAAAATACGATTCAATACCAGCTTGACAGGATTCATAAGATTACAGGCTACAACCCACGGAAATTTCAGGATGCAGTAGCAATCTATGCGGCACTGTTGTGTGAGTAAAATGCTTTTGCATTTGTAGTGTTGTATGGTATGATTTTTTTAGTAAAAATATAAAATTTGATATATACGCAAAAGAAGATGCAACTAAATTTTTGAAATCAGAACAAAATCGTAAGACATTTTTACTAGTAAGGTACGTGTACGAAACTAGATTTGTGCTTTATATAAAAAAATTCAGAAGAGAACATATGGTGTTTTCTTCTGAATCTTTTTTATTTTATAAGAATTTATCTATCAGGCAGCGTCTTTTCACAAACCTAAAACTTAAAAGTCTCTGCCAAATTTAACCACTTCTGATCCTTATCACTTAAATTGATTGGTGTACCGTCAGCGAGTGCATATCCTTCGCCGGATGGAGAACCCTGATAAGTACCTGTAAGCTGTGGCCATGTAATATTAATAGCCGGATCGTTCCAGGCAAGACCGCCTTCGTCTCCCGGATGATAGAAGTCTGTACATTTATAACAGAATTCAGCGACATCACTTAATACAAGGAAGCCGTGTGCAAAACCTTCTGAGATATAGAACTGCTTCTTATTTTCAGCAGATAATTCTACACCATACCACTGACCGTAAGTCTTGCTGTCACTGCGTAAATCAACAGCAACATCAAATACAGTACCGTTTACAACACGTACGAGCTTGCCCTGAGGGAATTCCTTCTGGAAGTGAAGACCACGAAGCACACCCTTTGTAGAACTAGACTGATTGTCCTGAACGAACTTCATGGTAAGTCCTGCTTCTTCCATATCCTTCTGATTGTAAGTTTCCATAAAATAACCGCGTGCATCACCATGTACGGTTGGTTCAATGACATATAAGCCTTCAATTGGGCATTTTGTTACTTTAATCTGTCCCATAATAATATCCTTTCATGTATTCTTTATTCTTATTTGAATAATTCTTTTAAATAGCGGCAAAGTGCATCCTGCCAGGTTGGCAATGGCGTAAATCCGTGCTGTGTGAGTTTTTCTTTATTCATACGGCTGTTGGATGGACGTTTTGCCTTTGCAGGATAAGCATCACTGCTGACAGGGGAAACACGGATGTGTTGGTAGGTATCATCATATGCACCTGCCTGTTTGAAGATTTCGCAGGCAAAATCATACCAACTGATATAACCGCCTTCATTGGTTGCATGGTAGCGGCCGTATTCTTCACGTTCTGCCATATCAACGAGCAGACGTGATAAATCATACGTATAAGTAGGTGTACCAATCTGGTCATTGACAACTGTTAAGGAATCATGTGTCTTGCCAAGATTTAACATCGTTTTGATGAAATTCTTGCCGTTAATGCCAAATACCCAGGCGATACGGACGATGTAATATTTTTCGAGTGTTTCCTCAACTGCCAATTCCCCTTCATACTTTGTCTGACCATAGACATTGAGCGGAGCACGGGAATCATCCGGATTCCAAGGCGTTGTTCCTTCACCGTCAAATACATAGTCTGTTGAAATATAAATCATTTTGCAGTCAATTTCCTTGCAGGCAGTAGCAATATTTTTCGTACCTGTGGCATTGACGAGGCGGACTTTGTCGAGATTTTCCGCATCTTCTGCTAAGTCAACGGCAGTCCAGGCAGCGCAGTGAACGACTGCATCCGGGGCGTAATGTCCGATTACACGATGTACACTGACTGCATCAGTAATATCCATTTCCTGAATGTCTACACCAATGGCAGTATGACCACGTTTCTTTAATTCGTTCATCACATCGTGTCCAAGCTGACCATTTACACCGGTAACAAGTATTTTCATTGTAATTTGTCCTTTCTTAAATTACTGTCTGTTGCCATACATTTTTTCATAATAATTCTGGTATTCACCGGAAATGATTGTTTCCCACCATTCACGGTTGTCAAGATACCACTGGATTGTTTTCTTGATACCGTCAGCGAACTTTGTTTCCGGCAGCCAGCCAAGTTCATTGTGAATCTTTGTAGGATCAATCGCATAACGCATATCGTGTCCCTTACGGTCTGTTACATAAGTAATCAGGCTTTCCGGCTTATTTAATTCCTTGCAGATAATCTTAACGATATCAATATTCTTCATTTCGTTGTGACCGCCGATATTGTAAACTTCACCGACACGACCATTGTGGATGATAAGATCAATTGCTTTACAGTGGTCTTCTACATAGAGCCAGTCACGTACATTTAAACCTTCTCCGTAAACTGGAAGCGGCTTGTCATTTAATGCATTTGCAATCATTAATGGAATGAGCTTTTCCGGAAAATGGTATGGACCATAGTTATTTGAGCAGCGGCTGATTGTAACAGGAAGTCCATAGGTTCTGTGATAAGCAAGTACTAAAAGGTCAGCACCTGCCTTTGAAGAACTGTATGGGCTGCTTGTATGAATTGGTGTTTCTTCTGTAAAGAAAAGGTCTGGTCTGTCAAGTGGAAGATCTCCATATACTTCATCTGTAGATACCTGATGGTAACGCTTAATACCATATTTTCTGCAGGCATCCATTAATACGGCAGTACCTTTAATATTTGTATCTAAGAATACTTCCGGGTTTTCGATAGAACGGTCTACGTGGCTTTCTGCGGCGAAGTTGACGACCATATCTGGATGTTCTTCTTCAAATAAGCGGTAAACGGCTTCTCTGTCTGTGATGCTTTCCTTTACAAAACGGAAGTTTGGATTGTCCATAACTGGCGCAAGTGTAGAAAGGTTTCCTGCATAAGTTAGGCAGTCTAAGCAAATAATACGGTAATCAGGGTATTTGTTTAACATATGGAATACAAAGTTGCTTCCAATAAATCCGGCTCCACCGGTAACAATAATTGTCATCATTTTCACAATCTCCATTTCTTTGATTCATTTATTAAATATAGTTGTATTGTAAGATTCGCAGATAAAAATGCGCACAAATCTTATTTAAACATTGCGGATTAATGTAATACGTCAATGTATTTTCCGTCTAATACATCCATCAAATACTGACCATACTGGTTCTTTTTTAATACTTCATAAGCTGCAAGAACATCTTCTTTTGAAATCCAGCCGTTTAAATATGCGATTTCCTCTAAGCAGGCAATCTTACGGTGCTGGTGTGTTTCCACAGTCTTAACAAAGTTTGTTGCTTCCACAAGGCTTTCGTGTGTACCCGTATCGAGCCATGTGAATCCCTGACCGAGTAATTCAACATTTAACAGATTCTTTTCTAAGTAAATGCGGTTCAAATCGGTAATTTCTAATTCACCACGGGCACTTGGTTTTAATTCCTTTGCGTATTTTACGACATCATTGTCATAGAAATACAGACCGGTTACACAGTAGTTGCTCTTTGGATGTTCCGGTTTCTCTTCGATAGATACCGCCTTCTTATTTTCATCAAATTCTACGATACCGAAACGTTCCGGATCATCCACATAATAACCAAATACAGTTGCACCTTTGCCATTTTCTGCATTGGAAACTGCCTGGTTAAGACGTTTAATCAGACCGTGACCTGCAAAAATATTATCGCCTAATACCATGGCAACAGAGTCATTGCCAATGAATTCTTCGCCGATAATAAAGGCTTGCGCAAGTCCGTCCGGGCTTGGCTGTACGGCGTAAGATAAATTGACACCAAACTGATGTCCGTCGCCTAAAAGTTCTTCAAAACGAGGTGTATCCTGAGGGGTAGAAATGATTAAAATATCACGGATACCTGCATTCATCAATACAGACATTGGATAATAAATCATTGGCTTATCATAAATAGGAAGTAACTGCTTTGATGTTACTTTTGTAAGCGGATATAAACGTGTGCCGGAACCGCCGGCTAAAATAATACCTTTCATAAAATAACTCCAATCTCTTCGTTTCATTGTGTTATGGGAAATAGCGTTTTGCAAATCACATATATTCCCACCATTTGGTTATAGCATAAAGGGTGACGTTACGTCACCTGCAAGTAAAATTTTTGAAATCTTCATTTTGTATATTTGATTTTGCAGGTGGCTTTTGTAGATTCAGTCACAAGTGCGTTTACAACGGCGTGCGGGTTTCGACTTGTGCAATTTGACACTTATTTTTTGGGATGACTTAAAAATAATCCGGCCTCTTTGGTAATAAAAAATGGTTTTTCCAGCTTTTCATTGACGAAATTGCGGAAGGCTAAGTAACGGTCGAGTAAATATTGATTCTGATTGCCATGACACGATAAGATATATTCAATTAAAGGTTCCGGGCGGTCAACAAGCAGGGAATCCTCATACATGTTCAGCGCAATGTCTTTAAAGTAAGGTGTGAGTAATTCTTTACCGTTTTCTAAGCCAAACTGTTCATAGAGATTCTGGGCAGACAGAACAATTCTCGCATCAAATTTGGTGACAAGCTGGCTGATTTCCTGCATATGTTTTCCACTATACGTACTGCACATAAAGATTCCATTTGGCTTTAAGATACGTGCGATTTCGGCAAATACCTGTGCAAGATTGTCGCAGTAAAACAACACGTGGTTTGCAATGACATAATCAAAGGAAGCGTCCGGATAGGGAATCGAGTGACAGTCGATTGCCTGAAAAGAAAAATGCGGTGATGACAAATGAATATTTTTTTGCAGGAGCGCATCTTCGCACTGAAGCAGGTAACGCCTGCTGTCACGCAACATTCCTTCAGAAATATCGGAAAGTACAATCGAAATATCATCGGGAAGCAGTTCTCTGTTCGTAGTCCATAAAGCACCGCTTCCGCATCCGATTTCTAACACATTCATCTGAGAAGTCAAAGCAAGATTAGAATACACCCAGGGAAACCACCCCATCGGATTGGTAGAATACATATCGTGTAAATGAATTCTGGCAGAAATGTTATTGGCGTTCTGATATTGTAATTGCAGACTGTTTTCCATACTGGTTAAGTGAATCAGTTCGAGCATCTGCGACCAATCCAGTGTTTTCTCAGTTTCCAGCGTGTGTGCCGTATTTTCAATTGCCTGTCGGATGAGCTGGAATTGTTCAATTTTATCGGAAATAAGCTGCTGTTGTAATTTTAAAGAGCGTGATAATTCGGCAACGTCGCTGTGGTCAATGGTCATTTGTTTGATTTCTGCAAGAGAAAATCCTAAATATTTCAATAGCAGAATCTGCTGTAAACGAACAAAATCTTCATCAGAATAAAAACGTGTGCCCGATTCACTGACATCAGAAGGCTTTAAGATGTTTTGTTTATCATAAAAACGAATGGTGCGCACGGACACATGTGCTTTTTTTGCAAATTCTCCAGATGTATAGAATCCTTCTCGTTTCATAGCAGTTCCTCCTAGTATTTTGAACATATCACTTATTAGTTAGTATACGGAAAGTACAGAAAAGATTCAAGAGAGGTGTGTAGTGTAATATCGTTGTGTGCTGTTGTTCTTGGAAATTACGTTGAAAAGGCAGGAAAAAGAGGATGCTGGCGGGGATTTGATAAATAGATTGATTATCTGTCTGCCATGTGTATAATATAGTAAGATTGCAGACGAAATTTGATATTTTGTCAGAAGTTCAGGCAAAATGATACAGAGAACAACATTATATGGCAGGAGGAAATGATGGAAAAGGTCCTTTTAATTGGAATGAATGATATGCAGATTCGAGAAATCAATACAATATGTTCACAGATGCATATCGGTGTGATTTGTGTAAATGAGACGCAGAAATCTTTTACCGTGAAGGAATTGTTAAATTTGCCATTTTATAAAGAAGGAATTGCACAGATGCCTTTGTTAAAGCGTTCACAGGATAGAATGTCATTGACAAAGGAGTCGTTACTGTTAATGAGTGACTTTACGGAAAAACACATGGACCGGTTGCTGTTAGAAGTGCGGCGCAAGAATTTGATGATTACTTACAAAGCGGTAGGGACAAAAAGCAATCAGGAATGGACTGTGAATCGGCTTCTGGCACATATGGCATTTGAGAAAGCACAATATGAGAAACTTCCCAAAAATTGACAATAATAGCCATATTTGATACTATAAGGAGTAATGTTTATAAGGGAGAGTAGAACTTTCCGTATTTTCACTTCTTGCTGTATTATGGTGTATGAAGTGGAAATAATATGGCAATAATGAAAAAGACCGATAAGTTTAAATATAGAATGAGGAACTGTTATGAAAATTGCAGTAGATGCACGAACGCTTGGCAGCAGACCGAGTGGCGTGGGAATGTATTTGAATGACTTTCTGAAAGAACTCATAAAATATCCGGAATTTGAATTTGTTCTGTTATCGGATGTGGCAGAAAGTGAATACATTAAATATTTTGAGAAGCAGGGCGTAGAAGTACGCACGCAGGGAAAAGCTACGTACAGAAGTGCCGGCGTATATGGATATTTTGCATTTATCCAGAAACAGTTAAATGAGATTCAGCCGGATATTTTTTGGGAAGTAAATACCGTGATTCCGATTCGCCTAAAAGGAAGTTTTAAGACGATGATTACAATTCACGATATGTTTCCGATTGAATATGTGGAGTATTTTGGAAGAATATACAGCATGTATTTTAAGTACAGCCTAAAAAAGACATTAAAGTACACGGATATGATTCTGTATAATTCAGAACAGACAAGAAAGACAACAGAAAAGATATTTCCGAATGCAAAGAAGATTGCACACTGTAACGCATATATTATTGCGAATCCGCATAAGGCAAAGTATGAAACGGCAGATAAAGGATATTTGCTCTATATTGGCAATATGGAGAAACGAAAGGGTGTTGATTTGTTATTAAAAGCATACCCGCGTTACAGACAGTTAGGGGGAGAAAAGAAGCTGATTCTTGCAGGAAAAATGCAGGAAGAGGATATTCGGCAGCTCCTAGAGCAAACGATGCAGGCGACACCGGGCATTGAATATTTAGATTATGTGACGCATGAGAAGAAGCATCAGCTGTTTGCCAATTGTTCCTGCTTTGTATTTCCGTCGAAGGCAGAAGGGTTTGGAATGCCGGTTATTGAGGCAATGAAGTTTTGTAAGCCGATTCTGATTAGTAATTTAGATATTTATGACGAACTGATTGGACCATGTGTCAATGAATTTGATTTAAACGGTTCAGAACATACGCAGATTGAGAATCTTGCACAGGCGATGCTGCAATTTCATTCGGATGTATGTACGCAGACTTATAAAGAGGTTGTGGAACAGTTTGCACCGGCAAAATTAGGAAATATTGTGCGTACATTTATTGAGGAGAATGTCGGAACAGAATCATAGAAAACAAGAGAAAGTAAGCTGAACATTGTGTCAGCGAAAGGATAAATATGAGCTTTTCAAAATTTGCATTAGACACCGCAAATGCATTAAGACCGGTGTTGACAAAGATTGTGCCAGCGAAGTTTTTGCGTGCGATGAAAGCACGTGTGGTCGCAAAGAATATGAAAGATGTAGAACAGGTTGAGATTGCACCGTTTGAACCGGAACGGTTTGACAAGGGAATTAACCTTGTCGGAAATATTCGGGGAGATAATGGCTTAGGACAGAGTACCCGTTTGATTGCAAATATTTTAACAAATAGTGCAAGTGCCTTTACAATTAATAACTTTTTTGTTCCGCCGGGAGGAAGTATGACCGATAGGACTTATGAGGCGCAGATTACCACAGAAGCTCCGTACGGAATCAATCTGATTCATGTCAATGCCAGTGAGTTTTCGCTGTGTTATATGGATCTTGGCAAGGCATACTGGGATTATCATTATAATATTGCATACTGGCTGTGGGAGTTAGAAGATTTTCCACAGGAATGGTTAGGAAGTATTCATCTGGTGGATGAAATCTGGACACCGGCAGAATTTATTTCAAATACATTGCGTAAATATACAGACAAGCCGGTTCGTACGGTTCCGTATTGTATCAGCGCACCGGTTGATGATGCATTTGACAGAAAGCACTTCGGACTTCCGGAGGACAAGTTTTTGTTCTTAATGATGTTTGACAGTGGAAGTATTATGGAGCGTAAGAATCCACTGGGAACGATTGCAGCATTTAAGCAGGCATTTGGCAGAGATAATAAGGATGTCGGTATTGTTATTAAGATTAACGAGTTAGAGCAGAGTCAAAAGGACATCGAGTATATTCATTCGGTGTTAGACGGATATGATAATATTTATATCATCACGGGGACATTCTCAAAGAAGGAAGTCAACAGTCTGACAAAGTGTGTCGATGTTTTCGTATCGCTGCATCGTGCAGAAGGATTCGGGCTTGTGCTTGCAGAAGCAATGTTGCTTGGAACGCCGACAATCGCAACGAACTGGTCTGCCAATACAGAGTTTATGAACAGCGATGTTGCATGCATGGTTGATTATCAGATGATTGAATTAGAAAAGGATCTTCCACCGTTTAAGAAAGGGTATCGCTGGGCAGATGCAGATGTATCGCAGGCAGCGATGTATATGAAAAAATTATACGAAGATCAGGCATTTTATCAGACGCTTCGGGAAAATGCACAGGCGCATATTAAAAAACATCTGAGCATGGAACGTTCTGTGTCGATTGTGGAAGAACGATTAAATGAAATCTATGCACAAAACGGTGTTTTAGAATGGAGGGCAAAGTGAAACAGCTGAAGGAATTATATGATTACAGAGAGATGATTTTCTCACTGGTTAAGAAAGATTTACGTGGACGTTATAAAGGCTCTGTACTTGGATTTTTATGGACATTTATCAATCCATTGCTGCAGCTTATGGTATTTACACTGGTATTCTCAATTATTATGAGAGCCGGATATGAGCAGTATTATTTATTCTTATTCGTGGCACTGGTTCCATGGATGTTTTTCGCATCGAGTGTTCAGGATGGCTCAACAAGTATTCTTCGTGAAAAAGATATGGTGAAAAAGATTTATTTTCCGCGAGAAGTACTTCCGATTGCAACGGTAACAAGTGGTTTTGTTAATATGTTATTGACATTTATTGTCATTTTTGTCGTGTTAATTTTTAGTGGACGTGGAATCAATCCGCTCGCTGTTTTGTGTCTGCCGGTTGTTATGATTGTACAGTACATATTATGTCTTGGTATTGCATTAATTGTTGCTTCATTGACGGTATATTTACGTGATTTACAGTATATTCTCGGTATTTTAGTTATGGCATTACAGTATATGACACCCGTTATGTACGGAAGCGATATGGTTCCGGATTGGGCACTGCCAATTTTTCGAATGAATCCATTGACACCGGTTATTGAAATTTACAGACAGATTCTGTATTATAAGCAGATTCCACACCTGACATCATTGCTGCTTGCATTCTGTACAGGTGTTGTATTTATTGTAATTGGTGAGTTGTTATTCCGTAAGCTCCAGAAGGGCTTTGCAGAGAATTTCTAAAAGTGCGAAGTTGAGGTAGAAAGGCCGGTTTAGAATTATGATGGATGAAAGAAATGCAATAGAAGTAAGAAATATTACGAAAACATTTAAAGTGTATTACGACAAAGGAACAGAATTAAAAGAGAAAATGCTGTTCTGGAAGCGTAACAGATATGAAAATAAAGATGTATTAAAAAATGTCAGTTTTGAAGTGAAAAAAGGAGAAGCAATTGGTCTGGTAGGTAAAAATGGATGTGGTAAGAGTACCACATTAAAGATGCTTACGAAGATTATTTATCCGAATTCCGGTGAAATTGAGATGCAGGGAAGAGTATCAAGTTTGATCGAATTAGGTGCTGGATTTCACCCGGATATGAGTGGACGGGAAAATATTTATACCAATGCTTCTATTTTTGGTTTGACGAAGAAAGAAATCGATGCCAGATTGGATGATATTATTCGATTCTCAGAGTTGGAAGAATATATTGATAATCCGGTTCGTACGTATTCTTCCGGCATGTATACAAGACTGGCATTTTCTGTTGCCATTAATGTAGATGCAGATATTTTATTAATTGATGAAATCTTAGCCGTAGGTGATGCCAATTTCCAGGCAAAATGTTTTAACAAACTAAGAGAGATTAAAGCAGAAGGAACGACGATTGTTATCGTATCTCATTCGTTGGGGCAGATTGAGCAGATTTGTGACCGTTCTATCTGGATTCGCGACGGACATATTGCATTAGAGGGCAATCCGAAAGATGTTCATATGGAATATTTAAATTATATGAATGAGCAGCGTATCGACCGTTTGGAACGGGAGCGTACGGATATGCAGATTCGTGAAATGAACGAGCGAAACGATGTCAATAAGAACAAGAAGCGTTACGGCAGTGAAGATGCAAAGTTTACAACGATTCGAATGTTAGATAAAGACGGTAATGAACAGTCAACATTTAAGACCGGAGATGAGATGATTTTAGATCTCGATTATCATGTAGAACAGAAAGTAACCGATGCGGTATTTGGGTTTGGAATCTTTCGGAATGACGGATTGTGGTGTTATGGTACGAATACCAGAATTGACCGTATGAAGAATTTTGATTTGGAAAAAGACGGTAATTTTAAAGTGGCTATTACGGATTTGAATTTAATCCCAGGACAGTATTGGTGTGATATAACGATTGAATATGGAGAAGGCAATCCGGTTGATTATTACAAGCAGGCGATGAAGTTCGAAGTCGTATCGAATGTAACAGATGTAGGTATTTCAAGAATCCCACACAACTGGGAACTGAATTTATAATTAAGGAGAAAGTATCGTGGAACAGATTAATATTGAAGATATTATGAAAGAAATCAGAGCTGACATTGCAGCAAAAGGATATGCAGATAATGAAATTCCATTTGGAGATATTGCATGTCTGGCAGGTGGAACAGAACTTCCGTTTGATATGAAGGATTATATGGATGAATTAAAAGAAATGGATGAGAGCCGTACGATTCTTGCATATCGTGACATCAGATCGACAAGAAAAGGACTTGGAGGACTCATTACATTCTGTAAGAAAGTCATTCGTAAGATTGTCAGCTTCTATGTAGAACCACTTGTGGATGATCAGAACCGTTTTAATGAATTAACAACGATTACGATGGCACAGACAGTCAGACGTTTTAACGATGATGATGCCAGAATTGAGGAACTTGAGAAAAAAATTTATAAATGTGAACGTCGTATCAGAGAATTAGAGGCGCAGCTCTTAAAAGATGAACAAAAGTAAGATAAGTCGGGAGGATATGCTGTGAAGATTTATCAAATGCTGCCTACACTGTCTTTTGGGGATGCGGTCAGTAATGATACACTTGCATTGTCAAAAGTTATCGAAGGCATGGGATATAAGACAGAGATTTATGCAGAAAATATTGATGCCAGACTTCCGAAGGGAATTGCAAAATATGTCAGCAAGCTGCCGCGTCTTAGTGCAAATGATATTATTATTTATCATTTGTCAACAGGCAGTAAGTTGAATTACAAATTGGCAGAGTATCGCTGCCGCAAGGTAGTTGTATACCATAATGTAACACCGCCGTCATTTTTTGAGCCGTACAGCATCAAAGCAACACAGTTGTGCAGTGACGGTTTAGAGGGTGTGCGGTACTTAGCAGATAAGGTGGATTACTGTCTGGCAGTTTCGGAATATAATAAGCAGGAATTGATTCAGATGGGATATACCTGTCAGATTGATGTACTGCCGATTTTAATTCCATTTGATGACTACAAAAAAGAGCCGGATGCAGCGGTGCTTGCAAAATATAATGACGGGTATACAAATCTGTTATTTACAGGAAGAATTGCACCAAACAAGAGACAGGAAGATGTCATTCGTGCATTTTATTATTATAAGAAATTCTACAATCCAAAATCACGCCTGATTCTGGTAGGTTCTCACAATGGGATGGAACGCTACTATCAGCGGTTAAAGAGCTATATTAATGCGTTGGAATTAGAAGATGTAGTATTTCCGGGACATATCAAATTTAATGCAATTCTTGCATATTACAAATTGGCAGATGTGTTCTTATGTCAGAGTGAGCATGAAGGATTCTGTGTGCCGCTTGTAGAAGCGATGTGTTTTGATACGCCGATTGTTGCATTTGATTCCTCAGCAATTGGAGATACCTTAGGCGGAAGCGGAATTCTTCTAAAGGATAAGAATCCGGCAGAAACAGCAGGAATGATTGATAAAATTGTAACAGATAAACAGTTAAAAGAGACGGTTCTTGCAAATCAGAGAGAACGTCTTGCAGATTTTGATAATCAGAAGATTGCAGAAGCATTTCAGAAGTACCTTTTGAAATTCATTGCAGATGGGAGATAAAGATTCATGAAAAGGAAGTTGGCATTTGTTGTACAGCGTTATGGCTTGGAAGTAAATGGTGGTGCAGAGACATTATCTAGAGAGCTTGTTGAGCATTTAAGTGATATTTATGATATTGAAGTACTGACAACAAAAGCAGTAGAATACACAACGTGGGCAAATGAATACACAGCCGATGTCGAGGAGATTAACGGTGTTACCGTACGTCGTTTTGCAGTAGATGAACCGCGTAATTTGAATAAGTTCAACAAATACTGTGGGAAGGTTATGGGGAATGTTCCACATACATTAGAGCAGGAAGACAAGTGGTTCGATTTACAGGGACCGCATACGCCACAGTTAATTCAGTATATCGAGGAGCATGCAGCGGATTATGAAGCATTTATCTTTATGACATATTTATATTATACAACCGTAAAGGGACTTCCAAAGGTAAAGGATAAGGCAATTTTAATTTCAACCGCACATGATGAACCGCCGATTTATTTAAAGACATTTGAATCGCTGTTTCGTATGCCAAAGGCATTTTTCTATTTGACAGTGGAAGAGAAAAAGTTCGTGGAACGTAAATTCCGCAACGCAAATATTATTAATAATGACGGTCTTGGCGGCAGCGGTGTAGAAGTGCCGGCAACGATTGACTCAAAGCGTTTTGAAAAAGAACATGGACCGGGAAAATATATGGTTTATGCCGGAAGAATTGATGAATCAAAGGGCTGTCGGGAATTGTTTGAATTCTTTGAACGCTATAAAAAAGAAAATGACAGTGACATTAAACTTGTTATGATGGGCAAGCCTGTTATGCCGATTCCAAAGCGTGATGATATTATCAGTCTTGGATTTGTCAGCGAGCAGGAAAAGTACGATGTCATGTCCGGAGCAGAGTTTTTAATTATGTCGTCTCCATTTGAGAGCCTTTCGATTGTTGTATTAGAAGCAATGACGTTGTCTGTTCCGGTACTTTGCAACGGACGGTGTGACGTATTAAAGGGCCACTGTGTCCGAAGCAATGCAGGTTTATATTATAAGAATTATTATGAATTTGAAGGCTGTGTCAATTATCTGCTGTCTCATGACAAAGAGCGTGAAATCATGGGACGTAATGGTGTGGATTATGTCAATGAGAATTATACATGGGATAAGATAGTAAATCGATTTGTCGATGTTGTGGAACAGGTGGTGAAGTAAATGAAGACATTAGCATTCGTTGTGCCATGGTACGGAGATAATATTCCGGGTGGTGCGGAAGCAGCCCTTCGGGGAATTTCAGATCATTTGTTTGAAGCCGGTATGGATGTGGAGATTCTTACGACAACCGTAGAGAAATTTACAGCAGACTGGAATAAGGATTTCTACAAGCCGGGCGAATATAAAAGTAAGAAAGGAATTCCAATTCGCCGTTTTCCAATTCGCAAAAGAAATGTTGCGGCATTCGATGCAGTCAATGCGAAACTTATCAATAAGTCTGCACTGACACCACAGGAAGAAGAAACCTTTCATAAAGAAATGATTAACAGTCCGAAGCTGTATGATTATATTAAAGAACATCAGGAGGACTATTCCTTTTTCGTATATATTCCATATATGTTTGGAACAACGTACTGGGGTGTATCTGCATGTCCGAAGAAATCGGTGCTGATTCCTTGTTTCCACGATGAAAGTTACGCACATATGAAGTCATTCCGCAAGCTCTACTCGGAGGTTGCCGGAATGTTATTTAATGCACAGCCGGAAGAGGATTTGACAGAGAAGCTCTATGATATTCATCATATGAAAACAGAAGTGATGGGACTTGGCGTAGATACGAATCTGACGTATGATGCAGCACGTTTTCGTGAAAAATTTAACATAAAAGATCCATTTATTCTTTATGCAGGCCGAAAAGATGCCGGAAAGAATATTTATACATTATTGAATTACTTCAAACGCTTTAAACAGGGCGATGAACATATTGGAAATGGAAATCAAGAGGGAATTACGGCACAGCAGCGTGCAGCGTTGAAGCTGGTATTAATTGGCGGCGGAGACATAGAGATTCCGTCAGAGATTAAGGACAGCGTCATTGATTTGGGATTTGTGGATATTCAGGATAAATATGATGCGTATGGGGCAGCAGAATTGTTATGTCAGCCATCTAAAAATGAGAGCTTTTCATTTGTTATTATGGAGAGCTGGCTCTGCAACAGACCGGTGCTTGTACATGAACATTGTGATGTAACCAGAAACTTTGTATCATGCTCAGACGGTGGTTTGTATTTTAACAGCTATTTTGATTTTGCAGGAACTGTAGAATATATTCTGACACACAAGGAAGAAGCAGACCAGATGGGTAAAAATGGACATGACTATGTAATGGATCATTTTGCATGGGATGTTATTGTGGATAAATACAAACGTTTTTTCAGTGAGTTAGAAGCAGATTTACAAAAGAATGGATAAATGGATGCTGCCAGAAAACGCAGCAGCATGAAAGTGTGGGAGGCAGATATGAATAAATATCTGATAGATGGACATTTTCTGTCATCGATGTCGACGGGAATTGACCGATATGCATTTCAGATTCTTCGGGAACTGGATCGGATTTGTGAAGATTTAACGATTGCGATTCTCGTTCCCAAAGATGCGAAAGAAGTGCCGCAATATAAGAATATTACAGTGATACAGTCCAATCAGTACCGGCATTGGACACAGGTGGTATTTGGAATGTATGCACGGATTCATGGATATATTCCGGTAAATTTATGTAATGAAGTATCTGTGCTTGCACGCAAAGGAATTGTATGTCTGCATGATGTGTGTTATGCAGAATCAGAAGAGTTCTATCCGATGGTGAATGAATTTCCACAGGAAGAACGTGCGTGGTTTCTTCAGATATACCGTCGGATTGCAAAACGAGCCAAAAAGATTATTACGGTATCAGAATTTTCTAAGTGCAGAATTGAAGAACTGTTAGGAATTGAATCCGACCGGATAGAAGTTATTGGAAATGGCTGGCAGCATTTTGATAAGGTTCAAACGGATGATACATTATTAACACAATATCCGGGTATTGAGCCAAAAAAATATTATTTTACCATGACTTCAGCCAATAAGAACAAAAATGCACAATGGGTGATGGAATGTTCCAGAGCAAATCCAGAGGAAACATTTGTGATTGCCGGAAAAGGGCTTGACAGGACCATAGATTTTCACAAGTATCCGAATGTGATTTATGTTGGCTTTGCATCCGATGTACTTGCAAAGACACTGATGAAGCATTGTAGGGCATTTATTTTCCCTTCGTTTTATGAGGGATTCGGAATTCCGCCGTTAGAGGCATTAAGTACAGGGGCACAGGTAATTGTATCAGATGTTGCCAGTCTCCCTGAGATTTTTCAAGGTGCGGCACACTATATTTCACCGGAAGATCCGTATGTGAATCTGAAAGAACTGATGCAGGAGCCGGTGCATGGAGCAGAACAGGTGCTTGCACAGTATAGCTGGGCAAACAGTGCGCAGAAGTTATATACTTTGTTGAAAACATTTTCATAGACAGAAGCAATAGATTGGAGAAGATTTAACAATGAAGAAAGAAGCAGTGAAACCGTACATTCGTTGTGTGGGATTTCTGGTAGGTCTTGCGATATTGTTGTGTGCGAGTGATTATTTATTTGCACCGTCAGGATATATCAGATATATTCTGCATCAGATTAGTGGAACAGAGGAGAATTACGATACAATTATTCTGGGTGCATCACATGCTAGAACAGCAATTAATCCGTATAAGATTGACGAAGCATTAGGATGTAATACGATTAATGCAGCGATTCCGGGAGAAACGATAAAGGATTCGTATTATATTTTAAAAGATGCATGTGCAAATAATGACATTCAGCGTGTTATTTTGGATGTGGATTATCAGTATTGGATGAAAGATCAGGTTCGCGGTGATTTCAGTGAACCATATATTTATTCTCAGATGAAGCCGTCAGCAGCCAAATTGGAGTATCTGGTGGATAATATGGGAGTATTAGATATCAGAAACGTATTTACAAAGAGGAATTCATATCAGGTTGGTTTCCATTCAGCAACACACAATGTGTCTGTGAAATGGTCACAGGCGTATCGGGATTATCAAATCGAAGCTGCAGAAGTGCAGGATGCAGATGGTCCTTATGTTGGAAAGGGCTTCTTCTTTCGGAATGTCAGCGGATTTAATCCCGGCGGAGATGCATATGTAGATACATGGGTAGGCCGTGCGCATGCAGGCATTGATGAACATGTCATGGATGAATTCTCACAGATTAAGAACTTTTGTGATGCAAATGGAATTGAGTTAATCTGTGTAACAACACCGATTACACCATCTGTTATGGAGAAATTAGAGATGGGCGTTGTACATGATACGCTTGTAAATGACCTGTTTGAGCCATTACACGTTACATATTATGATTTTAATATGACAAAGATGAGCGTATTGCCACGTCAGGACAGAGATTACGGTGACAAGGAAGGGCATATGGGCGGCGGACTTGCCAATGAATATTCTGAGATGTTAGCGAGAGCTTTAAAAGAAGCACAGGCAGGTCAGTTACATTTAGAAAATTATTTATATCCTTCTTTTGAAACAATGTATCAGAACATGGCGAAGGATTATTATGAGGTAACATCACAGATTATGAATGCAGCAGATTAAGGTCTGAAGAATGGAGAAGAAAAATGTCATTTACAACATTACAATATTTTATATTTCTGACTGTCGGAGTGCTTGCATACTATCTTATACCCAAAAGTAAGCAATGGTGCATGCTGCTGTTATTAAGTTATGTGTATTATTGTTCTTTTACACCAAAGACAGTTGGATTCTTGGTATTTACAACGATTTCCGTTTATATTGGCGGCAGACTGCTTGGCAATGCCAATGATTTAAGCAAGGCATACCTTGCAGAACACAAGCAGGAAATGTCAAAAGAAGAAAAGAAGGCATACAAAGAGCGTACGAAAAAGACAAAACGTCTTATTGTAGTATGTATGCTGTTATTGAATTTTGGCATGTTAGGAGCTGTTAAGTATTTAAACTTTATTATTACAAACATCGATGCATTTGTACTTGCAATCGGTCATGGACAGTATATTGAGCCGACAACGATTCTGCTTCCAATCGGTATATCCTTTTATACATTCCAGTCGATTTCATATATTATCGATGTATATCAGGGAAAATATGCACCGGAGAAAAATGTTTTCAAATTCGCATTATTTGTAGCATTTTTCCCACAGTTATTGCAGGGACCAATTGGAAGATACGACCGTCTGGCTCCACAGCTTTATGCGGGACGTAAATTTGATTTAAAGACAGTTGAGTTTGGTGTGCAGCGTATTTTCTGGGGATTGTTTAAGAAAATGGTATTGGCAGACCGTGCAGCAGTTCTTGTAACACAGGTATGTGCAGATTACCAGAATTACGGTGGCTTCTATAATATTATGGCAGTATTGATGTATTCTGTACAGCTCTATGCGGATTTCTCAGGTGGTATTGATGTTGTTATCGGTACGGCACAGCTATTTGGCATTACCATGGATGAGAATTTCAGACAGCCATATTTTTCAAAATCAATTGGAGAGTTCTGGAGAAGATGGCATATTACATTGGGTACCTGGATGAAGGATTATATTTTCTATCCGTTTTCCCTGTCAAAGGCAATGAATAAGTTCGGTAAATGGGGAAAGAAACATATGGGTACATATCTTGGTAAGACATTGCCGGTATGCCTTGCAAACCTGTTGATTTTCTTTATTGTAGGTATCTGGCATGGTGCAGCATGGAAATATATCGCATATGGTATGTATAACGGTGTGATTATTGCTGTCAGCAATTTATTAGAGCCGGTATATCACAAAGGACTTGCAGCGTGTCATATCGCATCAGATTCAAAGGGATGGACAGCATTTAAGATTTTCCGTACATTTGTATTGGTAAACATCGGCTGGTATTTTGATATTGCACCGAATTTTAAGGTCGCAATGACGATGATGGTACAGTCGGTTACAAAATTAAATATGCATCAGCTGACAGATGGCAGTATGATGCGTTTAGGACTTGAAGCGTTCGATTATGCAGTTATTCTGTTTGGCTGTGTAATTATTCTGGTTGTGAGTATCTTGAAGGAACGCGGCATTGCAATACGTGAATCTGTTGCAGCAAAGCCGCTTGTTGTTCGCTGGTGTGCATATTATGCGTTGATTGCCATGATTCTGTTCTTAGGTTATATTGGTGCAACACAGGGATTTATCTATGCACAGTTTTAGAATTGACAAACAAGTATGATAAATGTATAATTTTTCCGTAAATGTGAAATGATTGAGACAGTGATTTGTCTCAGAATGGAGATTGATATGAAGAGAACAGCATTGATTATGGCAGGTGGAAAGGGAGAAAGATTCTGGCCAAGAAGCCGTGTATCACTTCCAAAGCAGTTTTTATCATTGACAGATGATGGTAAGACGATGATTCAGCTCACAGTAGAGCGAATCAGTCCGCTTGTAGATATTACTGATGTATATATAGCAACCAATGAACATTATAAGGAACTTGTTAAGCAGCAGCTTCCGGGAATTCCGGAGGAGAATATCCTTTGTGAACCGGTCGGCAGAAATACAGCACCTTGTATCGGACTTGGTGCAGCACATGTTGCAAAGAAATATGATGATGCAACGATGATTGTTTTAGCATCAGATCATTTAATTAAGAATAATGAGATATTTGCAGATACATTTAAGGAAGCATGTGAAGTTGCTGAAAAGGGCGAGAATCTTGTAACAATCGGTATTACACCAAATTATCCGGAAACAGGATATGGTTATATTAAGTACAACCAGAATGAAAAAGACGGCAGTGCTTATGCAGTAGAGAAGTTTGTGGAGAAGCCGGTTCTTGAAGTCGCTAAAGAATATTTAGCAGATGGACATTATCTTTGGAACAGCGGTATGTTCGTATGGAAAGTTTCTACGATTTTAAATAATTTCAAGAAGTTATTGCCAGAGTCTTATGAAGCATTGTTAAAGATTCAGGATTCTGTTGGTACAGATACACAAGATGCTGTATTAAAGACAGAGTTTATGAATCTTGAAGCAGAATCTATCGATTATGCGATTATGGAAAAGGCTGACAATATCTATATTTTACCGGGGAACTTCGGTTGGGATGATATTGGTTCATGGCTTGCAGTCGGCAGAATTAAGCAGACAGATGAAGACAACAATGTAGTCAATGGCAATGTTGTAACAGTGAATACAAAGAATTGTGTCATTGAAGGCGCTGAAAAGCTCATTGCAACAGTTGGTCTTAGAGATATGATTGTTGTAGATACACAGGATGCAACATTGATTTCTACAAAAGAAAACGCCGGAGAAATCAAGAAAGTTCTTGCAAAGTTAAGAGAAGCTGGCAAGGATGCTTATTTATAAATAGAATTTCAGAATAGGATTGGATTAGGAGAAGAGAAAATGAAAAATGCATTGATTACGGGTATTACAGGTCAGGATGGTTCTTACTTGGCAGAATTATTGTTAGAGAAGGGCTATAACGTATATGGTCTTATGAGAAGAAAGAGTGTTGTTGATTATGGTAATGTAGACCATATTAAGGACAAGATTCATTTCATTTATGCAGATATGCAGGATATCGTTTCATTAATGACAGCTATGAGAATCTCTCAGGCAGATGAAGTATATAACCTTGCAGCACAGTCATTTGTTGCAACATCATGGGATACACCATGTACAACAGCAGATATTGATGCAATTGGTGTTACAAATATGTTAGAGGCAATTCGTGCAGTGAAGCCAGAATGCCGTTTCTATCAGGCTTCTACATCAGAAATGTTTGGTAAAGTTCAGGCAATTCCACAGACAGAAGAGACTCCATTCTATCCAAGAAGCCCATATGGTGTAGCAAAGCTCTATGGTCATTGGATTACAAAGAACTACAGAGAAAGTTATGATATGTATGCTTGTTCAGGTATTCTTTTCAACCATGAAAGTGAACGCCGTGGACTTGAATTCGTTACAAGAAAGATTACAAATGCGGTTGCAAAGATTAAGTTGGGCGTTCAGGATCATGTTGAACTCGGTAACTTAGATGCAAAGCGTGACTGGGGACATTCTAAGGATTATGTTCGTGCAATGTGGTTATTATTACAGCAGGATAAGCCGGATGATTATGTTATCGCAACAAATGAAACAAGAACAGTTCGTGAATTTGCAAAGACAGCTTTCGCAGCAGCAGGCATTGAAGTAGAATTCGAAGGAGAAGGTGTCAACGAAGTAGGTAAGGATAAGGCAACAGGTAAGGTTGTACTTTCCGTAAATCCACAGTTCTTCAGACCTGCAGAAGTTGAACTCTTAATTGGTAACCCGGCAAAGGCTGAAAAGGAACTCGGATGGCAGAGAGAAATCTCATTCCAGGAACTTGTTGAAAGAATGGTAAAGAATGACTTAGCAATTGTAGAGAAAGAAATCAAGGTTGCTAATTTATAATTTGAATCATTGGGCAATAAAGACGTTTTGAAATAGATTCGTGAAAGTTATCACAAAGTAAACGGATGTGGTAATGAATATGATTCAATCCGTAGATTTTCGGAAGTGGCAACTTTGTAGAAAGGTTGCCATTTTCCTTTATCAGACGATATGGAGGACATATGAAAGCATTAATTATTGGTGGCGGCGGTTTTGTAGGTCCATATCTGGTAAATCATCTTGCAGATGATTTAGGATATGATGTTACAGTAACCAAAACAGCCAAAGAAACATTACAGATGGATAAAGCAAAGGTTGTAGATTTAGATATCTTAGACAGACAGCAGTTAGATACGGTGTTGTCACAGGAAAGACCGGATTATATTTTTCACCTTGCAGCACAGTCATCAGTTGCATATTCCTGGAAAAATCCGGCATTGACGATTGATGTCAACGTAAAGGGGTGTGTAAATGTATTAGACAGCATCCGTGATTTGGATTATAAGCCGAGAACACTGCTCATTGGTTCGGGAGAAGAATATGGACATATTCGAGAAGGGGAATGTCCGATTAACGAAGAAAATAATGTGCGTCCGGGTAATATTTATGCGGCAACGAAATCTTGTCAGAATATGCTCGGTAAGATTTATGCAGATGCATATGATTTGGATATTATTATGGTACGTGCATTTAATCATATCGGACCAAATCAGGCACCGATGTTTGTTGTATCTGATTTTTGCAAACAGGTAGCAGATATTGAAAAGGGTGAAAAAGAACCGGTGATGTATGTTGGCAATCTCAGTGCAAAGCGTGATTTTACAGATGTGCGTGATGTCGTGAAGGCATATGCACTTCTTGTAGAAAAGGGTGTGCGTGGTGAGACATACAATGTCGGAACAGGACATGCCCTGCCGATTCAGGACATCTTAGATCAGATTATTTCATTATCTGATAAGCAGATTGAAGTAAAAGTAGATCCAAATAAGTTAAGACCAGTGGATGTTCCGATTATTGAGCCGGATATCACAAAGATTAACGCTCAGACAGGATGGAAGCCACAGATTCCGTTGAAACAGACATTAGAAGAGACATTGAATCATTGGAGAGCAGTACAATAATCACAGTTGAGTAGAAGAAGATGAATACAGGCATCATACAATATCTGTTTTGGATATTGTATGATGTTTTTTGCGTTTTTGAACAACAAAAGGATTGTATAAAATTCTTTGAATTGGAAAATATTTCTTTACAAAGTTTCACTTGTTTCTAGTGGAATTATCGTGTACACTAAAAGAAATGGGAAGAATTCATAAGAGATAGAAATTAAGTGAATCAATGTGGTTTCATTTAAAAGAACAGCGATGGGGATAAGGTTCTTCCGACAGAGAAACCAATAACAATGTACATAAGCCTATAATAGGCTTTTTATGAGGAAAAGAAATGAAAATAATGAGAGGTAAAGCAACAAAGCACCTTACAAAGTCAGCACTTCGCAAGATGTTACAGACAGCGAAAGCATTTGGCCTTGCAGTGACATTATCCGTGCCGGTAACAGCAGGTGGAGCATTACTTGTGCCACAACAGATAGTCTATGCTGCAGAGTATACAGGAACAGCTGTGAATTTAGGCGGTGCGGCTTTAAGAGTTCGTGCAGGTGCAGGAACAGATACGGGTATTGTGACAAGAGTATATGAAGGGGATACGTTTGATATACTGGATACTGTATACAATGGTTCAGAGCAGTGGTATCAGATTGGATTGAATCGAGATGGTTCATACATAACCGGTTATGTATCAGGAGAATATGTAACTGTTTCAGCAAATACAACAGATAATAACAACGTAACGGATAACAATAATTACGCAGAATATGATTTTGAAGCATATTTAAATGAACAGGGGTTTCCGGAATCATACAAGGAAGGATTAAGACAGATTCATGCAGCATATCCTTCGTGGATATTTGTTGCGGATCATATCAGTAAAGACTGGTCAGATATTGTTGCAGGAGAAAATGTAATCGGCAGAAGTACGATTTATGCATCCGCACCGGATTATTGGAAGTCTAAGGCAGAGGGTGCCTACGATGAAGAATCAGAAACCTATATTGAACAGGATAGCGGCGGTTGGGTGCAGGCATCGACAGGACTTGTACAGTATGCATTGGATCCACGCAATTTCTTAAATCCGATACAGATATTTATGTTTGAAGATTTGTCTTATAATCCATCCATTCAGAATGAACAGGGCGTACGAAATGTAATTGCCGGAACGTTCATGGATAATTCAAATCATAATTTGTATTATGAAGGAAATACATATGATTATCCTTCGGCACTGATGTATGCAGGAAGTGTATCAGGCGTGAGTCCGTATCACTTGGCAACTAGAATTATTCAGGAACAGGGTTACTACGGTCAGGGCGGAAGTATTTCAGGAAATATTGCAGGATATGAAGGACTTTTTAATTATTATAATCAGGGCGCATATAAGACGAGTTATGCGAGTGCAGTTGAAAATGGATTGATTTATGCATCTGCTGATGATCCGGCCACACTTCGTCCATGGGATATGCGAATGAAGTCCATTGTAGGTGGTGCAGGTATTCTTGGTAGAAATTACATCAGACGCGGGCAGGATACCTTATATTATGAAAAGTTTGATATGATATCAGGTTTTTCTCATCAGTATATGACGAATATTTTGGCTCCACGCTCAGAATCAAAGACGGCTGCCAATGCTTATAGTGAAGAAACAAAGCAGAACACGGCACTTGTATTTACAATTCCGATTTATAATAGCATGCCAGACACAGCATGCCCGATTCCGACTTCAGAGGAACAGAATAAACCGTCAGCAGATGATCAGACGAATGAATATAAAGACAGTAATGAAGTGCATGATAATCCTGTAGTGAATCGCAATGGTGTCGTGCAGGGCGATGATGGCGGATGGTATTATTATGAGAATAATAATGTCGTAACGAATTATACCGGTTTAAAGCAAAATGACTTTGGCTGGTGGTATATAAAGAATGGAAAGGTTGACTTTACATATACCGGTTTGGTACAGAATGAATTCGGCTGGTGGTATGTGGAAAATGGTGGAGCAAATTTCGCACATACAGGCTTGGTACAAAATGACTTTGGCTGGTGGTATGTAGAAAACGGCGGCGTAAATTTCGCACATACAGGCTTGGTACAGAATGAATTCGGCTGGTGGTATGTAGAAAACGGCGGTGTAAATTTCACACATACGGGCTTGGTACAAAATGACTTTGGCTGGTGGTATGTAGAAAACGGCGGCGTAAATTTCGCATATACGGGCTTAGTGCAGAATGAATTCGGCTGGTGGTATATTGAAGGTGGTGCAGTCAACTTCAATTATACGGGAACTGCAGCGAATGAGTATGGTACATGGAATGTAATAAATGGTCAGGTGATTTTTGAATAAAACTTTTTCAGAAAAAACTTGCTATCTATAATAAGATATGCTAAAATATGTAGATGTGAGTGACACTGTTATTCACATCGAATGGACGGATTCCCGAGTGGCCAAAGGGGACAGACTGTAAATCTGCTGGCACTGCCTTC
>AUXO011371404.1_pt1 | contig 48208 bp, 43 predicted proteins | sample 768731 | NCBI WGS metagenome assembly AUXO01 (sample SAMN02715735, study PRJNA202380) | gut metagenome | biome: sheep rumen | host: Ovis aries | place: New Zealand: Palmerston North | reverse complement strand
TAGAAGCAAACGAAGCAGGCTGGTGGAAGATTACGAACGGAGCCGTTGATTTTGCATATACAGGACTTGCCCAAAATGACTACGGCTGGTGGAAGATTACAGATGGAGCCGTTGATTTTACATACACGGGCAAGGCGACAAATGAATTTGGAACCTGGAAGGTTGTAAACGGACAGGTTATTTTTTAAGACATTGTTTTTTTAAGGGATTTAATTTCCAGTTGGGAATCCGTTGAAACGATTGACAAACCAGCGTTTTATCAGTATAATTGAACTACCGCGCAGCCGGGGTATTAGCGGCACCTTGTACCTGCAATCCGCTATAGCAGGGGTGATGTTCGGCCGAGGGCAATTGCTTTATGGAGCTGCCCAGTATAAGTGGTGTTGACATTTGGGTCTTCCGCAACAGAAATTCACGAATCATGTCAGGTCGGGAACGAAGCAGCATTAAGTGAAACCTTTTGTGTGCCGGAAGGGTGCCTGGATCGAGCTAACTGTATTGGTAACGTCTGTGGACTTTTGTTCGAAGCAGAACGCGCGGTTTCTTTTTGTTTGCAGTGAAAAGTTAGGTGAGAACCTGCAAGATGGGAGAAGATTATGGCATATCAGGCATTATATCGAAAATGGCGTCCGGATAACTTCGAAGAGGTGAAAGGACAGGACCACATTGTTACAACATTACAGAATCAGATTAATGCAGACCGCATCGGTCATGCGTACCTGTTTTGCGGAACTAGAGGAACCGGTAAGACCAGTATCGCAAAGATTTTTGCAAAGGCAGTCAACTGTGAGCATCCGGTCAACGGAAGTCCTTGTGGGGAATGTGCAAGCTGTAAGGCGATTGCAGCGGGCAATTCGATGAATGTGATTGAGATTGATGCGGCTTCGAATAATGGTGTAGATAATATCAGAGAGATTCGGGATGAGGTACAGTATTCACCGACACAGGGAAAGTACAAGGTCTATATTATTGATGAAGTACATATGCTTTCCATTGGAGCGTTTAATGCACTGTTAAAGACCTTAGAAGAACCGCCTTCTTATGTTATCTTTATTCTGGCAACGACAGAAGCACATAAGATTCCGATTACGATTCTGTCCAGATGTCAGCGTTATGATTTTCACCGAATTACGATAGATACGATCGCAGAGCGGCTTCAGGAACTGATGCAGGCAGAACACATTCAGGTAGAAGAAAAGGCAATCCGCTATGTCGCAAAGGCAGCAGACGGTTCAATGCGAGATGCATTAAGTCTGCTCGATCAGTGTATTGCATTTTATCTTGGAAAAGATTTGAAATATGAAAATGTCTTAGAAGTCTTAGGGGCTGTGGATACGCAGGTATTTGAAGATGCATTACAGGCGATTCTGCAGGCAGATACGACGGCAGTCTTAGAACTGGTTGAGCAGATTATTATGCAAGGCAGGGATATTGGACAGTTTGTCAGTGATTTTATCTGGTATCTGAGAAATCTTTTACTTGTTAAGACGACCAAGGATGACAGTAAAATTGAAGATGTCATCGATGCTTCCGCAGATAATATTGCACAGTTAAAGAAGATGGCAAAGACTGTGGATGTAGATACACTGATGCGTTATATCCGTGTACTATCAGAGCTTGCAAATGAATTAAAATATGCAACGCAGAAGCGAATTCAGTTAGAAGTAACATTAATTAAATTAATTCAGCCGTCGATGGAACAACGCCCTGATACATCCGATATTTTAAGCAGACTGACTGTTTTAGAAGGGCAGATGCAGGATGCATTGTTAAAATTAAAACAAGGTGTCGCTCCGGAACAGATGCAGGCGATGCTTGCAGGAATCGAACAAGGTGCGGTTACAGGTCAGGTGCAGCAGACACCGAAAGAACCGGTAAAAAAGCGGGTAATTGAGGCACTTCCTGAGGATATTAAGCAGATTGCACAGCAGTGGGACAGTGTCGTTCAGTCGATTGATGATTCGATGATTCGTACATTTTTACTGCAGTCCCATGTCACACTGACAGAAGATGGGAAGCGTTTGGAACTGATGTTACATTCCGTATCTGCATATAATGCACTCTCAAGAGAGGGCGAAAAAGAAAAGTTAGAACAACTTGTGGAAGAACGTACAGGAATTCCGGTTGAGATTGTAATAACAAAATTAGAAGATAATGAAGATTTTCAAAACAGATTTACAGATATTAGAGATCTGGTGCATAATATAGATATTGTAGTTGATGATAAGGAGGAATATATCTAATGGCAAGAAGAGGTGGATTCCCAGGCGGTATGCCGGGCAATATGAACAATTTAATGAAGCAGGCACAGAAGATGCAGAAGCAGATGGAGACACAGCAGGCTGAATTAGAGGCGAAGGAATTCGTAGCAGCAGCAGGCGGCGGTGTTGTAGAAGTGACTGTAACAGGTAAGAGAGAAGTAACAAAGGTCAAGATTGATCCGGAAGCAGTTGATCCGGATGATGTTGAGATGTTAGAAGACTTAATTATGGCTGCAACCAATGAAGCGCTTCGTAAGTGTGAAGAAGAGTCACAGAGTCAGATGGCAAAAATTACAGGAGGTCTTAGCGGCTTCGGCGGAGGCTTGTTTTAATGGATATCTATAGCAGTCATGTGAATCACTTAATTGAACAGCTGTCGAGATTACCAGGGGTTGGGGCAAAGAGCGCCCAGCGCCTGGCATTTCATATTATAAATATGCCGCCGGAAGAAGTGCATCATTTAGCGGATGCGATGGTGGATGCAAAGGAACACGTCCGTTATTGTAAAGAATGTTTTACACTGACAGATGATGAAGTGTGTCCGATTTGTAAAAATATGAAGCGTGACCACAGTACAATTATGGTGGTAGAGCAGACCAGAGATTTAGCAGCCTATGAAAAGACCGGCAAATACGAAGGCGTATATCATGTATTGCATGGCGCAATCAGTCCGATGTTAGGGATTGGCCCGTCTGATATTAAGCTCAAGGAATTGATGAAGCGTTTAGAAGGCGACGTATCAGAAGTGATTATTGCGACGAATTCCAGTTTAGAAGGCGAGACGACAGCGATGTATATCAGCCGTCTGATTAAGCCGACAGGAATTAAAGTTACAAGAATTGCGAGTGGTGTGCCGGTAGGCGGCGATTTGGAATATATTGATGAAGTAACATTGCTTCGTGCGTTAGAGGGCAGAACGGAGTTGTAATATGCAGATACGGAGTGAAATCGTCTCCGATCATAGAGAACGAATGATTAACCTGAGAAAGTATTATCCGTTTTTCAAGCTGACAGAGAGTTCATTTTCCCAATATCAGGAGGGAAAATATGACATGCTTGATATGGGATATCTTCTCATGGCAATCCTTCGTTTTTTTATTGAGGAGAATAATTTTAAAGAAAAAGATGTCAGATATGAGGAATATGTGACATTTATTACAGGAATTTTGATTCAGGATTTTTCAGTGCGTTGTACGCAGGAAGAATATGAATCTCTTGCCAGATATATTTTCGACAAAATTGAAAATGGAGGAAAGCCGTTTGAATTTTCGTACTTTGATCCGGTAGAAAAGAAGAAAAAGGTATCCCGTGTGCGGATATTAGAAAGCACGATTCGGGACAATACCGTGTGGTATACGATTAGTTCGGATGCGGTGGAGTTCTATCTTGATACGAAGGAGATTCAGGAAGAAAGTAAGATTAGTGTACAGCAACTTCTGTTAGAGAAGATGATTCGTGCGCAGAATTTCAAGGGCGGCGTGGAAGTGATTGCACGCATTAACGAGGAAGTCAGCCGTTTGCAGCGCAAGAAGAATGAAGTTACGGCAGCGTTGGCATCAGACGTATTTTCCGGAATTGATGCGTATGAAGAATTTGTACACACCGGAATGCGCTGGTTTTCTGAAGAAGATAAGCTCTTTAAAAAGAATCGGGAACTTATAGAGATGGCACTGCGTAAGTTAGAAGAGAGCAGACAGGGAGCAAATGCCATTTCCACGGAGGGTTACTATAAGACGTTACAGGAAATCTATGCATTAGAGAACCAGTTAAAACAGGCGACCAGACATCACGGTGAGCTGTTAAAGGCATGTACGGATATGCAAAAACTCACAGATGATGCAGTGCGCAGGGCAAAATTAGGCCGTCTCAAATCCCACATGGATTTTGGCGCAGCTTTATCAGATATGGTGCGTACAGACCATGCAGAGCTTTTAGAAGGGTTTATTAAGCCGCTTCTGCTTCCGAAGACGAAGAAACTCTTTAATGTGGTATCCGTAGAGGATGCGCTGACGATTAAGCCGTTACAGTATGAAGAAGTCGAGAAAGTTTCGGCACAGGAATTACAGGAAATCGTATTTGATGATGAAGTGGAAGATTACAGAATCCGGGATAATTATATATTTCTGATGAATAATTTTATACAGGCATTAAAGCAGAAGAACCGATGTACTTTAGAAGAATTTCATACAGCAATGAAGAAGACGTATGGGGATCGGATTGCTTATAATGGGGATTATTTTTCGTTTTTTGTAAATCTGTGCCAGAATCCTTTTTATTGCATCGGAAAGGAACATGAAGAGAATAACAGTTTCTTAGATGCGATATTGCAGCAGGCATATGAACAGGGCAGGTTAGAGCCGATTACATTTTCAATCGAAAGAAATCAGGAGCATATCGTATCAATCGGTGCGGCTGGAGAACTGATGGATGTATGTTTCATAAGAACGGAGTGAAAAGATAGTGGAAAATAGAAATTTGGAGAAAGCACTTGATATTGTGTCCGTATTGATTACCGGTCAGACGGTATCTGAGCAGGGCGAATATGCGGCACTTTATCAGGAGTATAATAACAATACCGAAGTATTTGATATGGTACAGATGACATTGCAGAAGATGAATCTGTCTTTATATGCATATAATAACAGTCTGTTTGTGAGTGCCGGCGAGAATAATACGGTGTTTGGTTATTCCAATGAAGAATTACGAAAAGTGTTAGGTGTAAAAGTCAACAGAGATTTGTATCTGGCATATTTTGTTATGTATCATGTGATGATGGAATTTTACAAAGATACCGTCAGTTCCACATATGCGGAATTTGTGCGAAGTGAAGAGATTATTCGTGCAGTTGACGAGAGTGCTGCAGCGATTTTAAAAGGCAGGGAAGGCTTTGTTACAGATGAAATTGTGGCAAATAGTTTCACAGAGTTAGCACTGCGCTGGGAGGAACTTCCGGTAATGACGGTAGAAGAGAACAGTGAGGTGCGTGCAGCAAAGAATTCCAAATCCGGCTTTGTGAAAATGGTATTTAATTTTATGGTATCACAGGAATTGTTGATGGTAAGTGATGACAGGTATTATCCGACAGACCGTTTTCGGGCAATGGTAGAGCATTATTTTGATGATTACAAGGGACGGTTTACAGAGCAGATGCAGCAGATGATGAGAGGTGAAGAAGATGCCGCAGATTAACAGAATCAGAGTAAACAACGTAAAATATAATTTTGGAACGCAGTATTATGATGATTTTATGATGCGTTTTCATGGCAAAAATACGATTTATGACCTTGCAAATGGCGGTGGTAAGAGTCTTCTGATGTTATTATTGTTACAGAATATTATTCCCAACTGTACATTAGATGAGAAGCAGCCGATTGAGAAGCTGTTTCGTGCAGGCTGTGATAATACAGTCATTCATTCGCTGATTGAGTGGAAGTTAGATCCCTGCTATCAGAAAGATAATTACAAATATATGACGACGGGATTTTGTGCAAGAAAAGGTCATCAGCAGGAGACACAGGAAAATATCCTGCCGGCACAGGAAACAGCTGCGAGTGTTGAGTATTTTAATTACTGTATTTTCTATCGGAATTTCGGGGATAATGATATTAAGAATTTGCCGCTGGTCCATGAAAATGAACGTGTTACATATAATGGATTAAAGGCATATTTGCGTGAATTAGAGCGCAAAGATTTTCACGTTGCAGTTCATATCTTTGAGCGCAAAGGCGATTATCAGCAGTTTATCAGTCAGTTTGGAATCTTTGAGAGCGAGTGGGAGATTATTCGTGGAATTAATAAGACGGAGGGTCATGTCCGTACGTATTTTGAGACGAATTATCGTACGAGCCGAAAGGTTGTAGAGGATTTGCTGATTGAAGAGATTATTCAAAAGTCGATTCAGAATAAGACTGCCGCACAGGATGATGACAGCAATATGGCACAGACGCTGCTTGATATTAAGGATAAATTGCTTGAATTATCCAGAAAAAATGCGCAGATTGCCAATTTCACGCATCAGATTTCAGCACTCGAAAAGTTCTCCGATTATGTAAAATCATTTCAGGAGATGTATGAAGGCAAAGAACGGTTAAAGCAGCAGCTCTATGATATGTTGATTGCCTGTAAGCAGATGTTGATAACGTATGAACAAAAAAGTACATCTGTGGAAAATTACATCGAAGAAATGCAGGTGCGCAGGGAGGATGAACAGCGGAGAATCCAGACAGCACAGGTGTTAGAAGAACAGGAATCCAAAAAGAACATGGAAAGCCTGATTGCACAGGCACAGCAAAAGCATACGGCATTGCAGGCAGAATATGATGCACGGCAAAAGAAACTGATGTATGCGGAAGCGGCAAAAGAATATCAGGACTATGTTGGGTATGAGCAGTCAGCAGCACAGGTGCAGGTGGTATTACAGAATCAGACGAAGGATAATGCACAGTTGCTGCATGAAATTGGCTGTGTTGTCGCAGCATATAACAAACTACAGGAGACAGAGCGCAGGCAGACAAAAGAACAGCTGTTGCACTGTACCGGGGAAAAGAGCAGTTTAGAAGAACAGTACGAACAGGAACGGACACAGCAGAAACAGGCAGTAGAAGAACGTGCCGGTGCAGAAGGAAAAATGCGCTATATTACGCAGGAAATTTCGAACTTAGAACAGGAACTGTCGGTACATATGGAACAGGCAGGCTTGCTCATTGCAGAAGAAGCACAGGCAAAGCTAGAGCGGGCAGCACACGAACAACAGGAAGCGAAAGCACGTCAGGCGGAGTGTCAGAAACGTGCAGAACAGGCAGAACGCGCAGTTGTACAGGCACAGACGGCGACAGCAAAAAGTCAGGCAATGTATGAGTATCTGATGCAGAAGAAAAAAGAATTATCTGTGGAACAGGGATATGCACAGGAAGAGATAGAGCGATTAGACAATCTCAAACAGATTTATTTGCAGCAGGATGCTGCGGCACTTGCAGAGGTAATTCTTCATACATATCAGCAGTTGGTAAATGATATACAGGAGCTTACACAGAAGAAAACGAGATTAGAACAGTTTGAAAAATCGTTAAAAAACAGACAATTCATTCTGGATGCACCGATGCGTAACCAGTTGAAAAATTATTTAAATACATATTATCCGGGTTGTGTGATAGAAGGAGCAGACTGGCTTGCACAGTTGCCGCAGCAGGTAAAACAGAACGTATATAAAGTCATTCCATTTGCAGAATATGCCCTGGTATTTACGAAGGATTTCGACCGTGCCAGACAGGATAAGATGTTATTACAGATGCAGATGGAAGCATATGTTGTTCCGTTAATCAATCATGCGATTGCAGACAAGATTCAGGAAGACGCACAGGAAGAAATGAAACAGGCATATGTGCTTGATATTGCATTTGCACGCAAAGATTTGGCATTTCTTTCAGATGATGTGAAGTGTCAGGCGGAAGAGAAGAAAATACAGGAAGAAATCGACACGGTGGCATTACAGATATTGTCTTTAGAAGACAGACGGGATGCAGTATGGCAGGATTATCTGTTTGTACAGACACAGCAGCTTACGCAGGCAAGTCAGGTTAGAGAACAAATAGAAATGCTTACAGAACAGCTTGCACAGTATCAGCAGCAGATACAGGAAGCAAAACAGCAGTCAGAGCAGGAAGGGGTTCTGTTACAGCAGGCAAATACAGAGTGTGAAGAAAATAACAAGCAGATACAGCAGGCGCAGGAAGCTGCACGAATGTATACACGTATTGTAGAATTATCAGAGCGTGTATCAGTGGCATATCAAAACAGAGATGAACAGCAGCGTCTTGTGACGGAATATACGAATGAAGCACAGACAAAAGAAACGGCGTGCAAAAAGATAAAGGATGCACTTGAACACTGTATTTTACAGGAACGTCAGCTGCTTACACAGTTAGAGTCTGACCGCCAGTTACTTGCGAAGATGCAGCCGTACCGGATAGAGAATGTAGCGGCAGAAGATGCGGATATTCAGGCAGGAAAAGAAGCATTAGAAACGAAATTCTATGGATTACAGGAAGCATTGGATAAGGAACATTCAGATGTAAGTGATAAGCAGGCATTACTGCATCACTACCAGACATCCATGGACAAATGTAAGGAAGCAGTTGCTTATCGTGGACTTGTATGGGAAGATGTAGCACAACAGATGCAGGCAGGTACGTTGTTTGTGCAGGATACCTATGCATTGGGAGAATATAAGAAGCAGCTTGCACAGATTCAGGATGAACTGCGCAGTATCGAACAGGAATTAGATGCACAGAATGCACTGTACAACCGTTTAGAGGGAAGTATTACGCATGGTATCGGTCAGATAGAAGCAAAATTTGGTGTATTCGAAGCATTTGATTGTGAAAATTTTGACCAATATATCAAACAGCATACGGCACTTGTTCAGGATATGGCAAAGAAGCTGTCAGAGGAAAAGGTGCATTTGCAGAACGTTCATAAAGAAGTCAATCGTTTGTCTGTAATCGAAAAAGATTTACAGCGTATCGTAACGGCAGCACAAATGGAAGTTCCGGAGCGTATTCAGGCAGATGAACGGGAAGTGTCGCTTGATTTTGAGAAATATGAAACCATTCAAAAAGATTATGATAAGCTCATTCGTCTGGAATTTCGTAAGCAAAATGAATTTGGCAGACATAAGATGGCATTGATTGAGCAGCTCAACCGATTAGAAGGCACGGAACTTGCACAGGAAGTCCGTGTATCCGTTCATATTCCGCAGGATGCCGCACAGACGAAACAGCTGGTAGAACATATTACCGAGACGAATACATTTATTGCACTGGAAAAAGACCGTGTGGCAAAAGGCATCGAAGATATGGAAAAAATCAAAGAAAGTTTCGAAAACCGCTGTATTCAGATTTGCTGTAATATCAAGACAGAATTAGACCGACTGCCGAAATTATCGAATATCACGATGGATAACGAATCCATTGCAATTATTGGGTTACAGATTCCATATATCAGGGAAGAGGCGTATCATGATAAGATGTCTGCATATATTGATGATACAATTCGCATTGCAGAGCGGTATGATACGGCAACAGAACGATTTAAATATATCCGGGGACGCTTGGTGTGGAAAAACCTGTTTTCCGTTATTGTAACCGATATGAATCTGGCTCGAATTCAGCTGTATAAAAGGGAACGAATCAGACAGCAGAGCAGATACCTGCGTTATGAGGAAGCCGTGGGTTCAACAGGTCAGTCACAGGGAATCTATATTCAGTTTCTCATTGCGATTATCAATTATATTTCAAGCATTAATGCGCCTGCACAGGAGGCAGGAAGTATTGGAAAGACCTTATTTATTGATAATCCGTTTGGTGCAGCAAAAGATATTTATATCTGGGAACCTATTTTTGCATTGCTAAAGACCAATCATGTACAGCTCATTGTTCCGGCACGAGGTGCAACGCCTGCCATTACGGGACGTTTTGAGGTAAATTATATCTTAGGACAGAAAATGACAGATGACAGGGCACAGACCGTTGTTGTAGATTATTACAGTCAGACAAGTCAGGAAGAATTAGAATACACGCGAATGGAATATGAGCAGGCAACATTGCAGTTTTAGATGATACAATTTATTTACAACGAACAAATACTGTGATAAACTAGAAAATGTATGTTTATGTCGAATAATGGTGAATACAAATGAATATATATGGAACCGATAAAACGAATTGAGTAAAGGTGGCGACAGTTTTGGATAAATATGAATTGAATCTTATCATAGATCAAATAAAAAAGCTGGCAGCAAAGAAAGACTTTAAGGAAGCTGCCCAGGTGGCAAATGGTGTGGACTGGAGAAAGATGAAGGATTGGCAGACGCTTGCGATGCTGATTAATGTTCAGGAAGCCGCGGGGGATCTTGAAGGTGCAAAGGAGATGGCAATTCTTGCATATAACCGTAACCTTGGTGGAAAAAAACTTGTATACAAACTTACAGAACTCGCAATCGAGACAAAGGATTTCGAGATGGCAGAAGATGTATACGGAGATTATGAGAAGATGGCACAGCATGATGTGCAGCATTTTATTCTTCAGTACAAACTTCGTAAGGCACAGGGAGCTTATGACAATGAGCTTGTTGAAATCTTAGAAGATTACAAAGAATATATGACAGATGAGAAGTATACATATGAACTTGCTGAATTATATTATAAGACAGGAAGAATTGATGAATGTATCGAGACATGTGATGACTTTGTTATGTTTTTTCAGGATGGAGAATATGTCGAAAAGGCTGTTGTATTAAAGAAAAAATGTGGCGGAAAGCTCACAAAATCACAGAGAGAACTCCTAGAAAAGGCAGAATCCGTTTCTCAGGAAGATACAGTATCCGAAGAAGAGCGTTTTGAGCAGGAGCGGGAACGTGCCAGCCGTCATGATGAGATGGAAGAGGCACTTCTTGAAGATGAAGAAGGCGGATTGCGTAATTTCTTTAAGAAAGCATTCTCAAGTCTGAAAGTTGAACGACTTGACGAAGATGAAGAGCAGGAAGATACGCTTGATAATTCTGTAACAGAGTATTCTGAAGAAACAAATTCAGAAGATGCACAAGAAATTGCAGATAAAGTTGTTCAATTTAATGCCGAAGAAGAATCAAAAGAAGAGAAGCCACAAGCAAGCAGGCAGGACATGGAGAATCTCAACAAAGCCTCTATTTCATTGAAAGAATTAATCGAAAATGCGAAGAAGCAGGTTGAAGAAAACTGTGAACAGTTTAGTAAAGAAGTAGATGAACTTCCAAAAGCGTCAGAAGAACAGGCAATGAGCCAGACACAGGATCTGCAGAAAGAGATTGCAAAGAATCTGGCACAGTTTATGGAAGAAGATGAAAAAGAAATTGCTGCATTAAGACCGGATCGTATTGTAACAGACGAAGATTCAACACAAGATGCACAGGATGAGCAGCTGGAAGGTCAGATGAATCTTGCAGACTGGGTAGAAGCAGTTCGGGAAGAAAAATATGGCAAACAGAATACCAGAGAATTTTCAAAGGCCGAATTGGAAAGAATGTTAGATGAGAAAGATGAAAAGAGTGCTGCTTACGAAAAGATTATCGAAGAACAGAAAGCACTCGCTGCCGCAGCCGGAACGGAATATGACGAAGAGGCTGCAAAGTATATTGCGAAGCAGCAGATGGCAATTCGTGCAGTAAAGATGGATCTGACAATTCGTACCGGTATGGCAATCGCAAGGTTAGAAGCAGCACAGGAACAGGCAGAAACAGCCGCAAAAGTACAGCCGGAAGTTTCATTTACACCAGAGCAGACAGAGACACAGACAGAAGAGATGGCAGAGGAAGCACAGGTAACCGCTGCAGATGCAGCAGAGACGCAGACGGCTGAGCCGATGTCTGTTGCACAGGAAGCTCATATCGAAGAGATACAGGATGCCGGAATAACAGAGTCAGAAAAGACATATAAATTTACAAAGAAGAGTGAACCGGAAGCGGTCAATGTGATGGATGATTTAGAAGAAATCATGGAAGACGACAGAAAACTTTCACCGGAACTTGCAAAGATTTTTAGAAAATACAAGGAAATGCCGGGCTTAGAGAGTCAGCTGGTTCGTTACTTTGATGCATTAGAAAAGGAAATTCAGATGCATACATCATCCGTAGGTAATATTATTATTTCCGGAAATTCAAGTTCAGATAAGACGGATCTTGCACGAACAATGGTTCGGGCAATCAATCATTTATATCCGGAATATCAGAAAAAGATTGCAAAGACAACGGGTGACAGTATCAATAACAGAGGTCTGACAAAGGCATTGAATAAGTTGAAAGGCACAGCTTTGATCGTAGAGGGAGCAGGTGCAATTCAGCCAAAACGCGTGAAGGAAGTATTAGACTGCTTAGATCAGGATACAGATAGAATGATTGTCATTTTTGAAGATTCAGATGCAGAAATGAATGTACTGATTAATTTCAATCCGGAATTATTGACGAAGTTCAATCACCGAATTATATTGAAGCAGTACACAGTCAATGAACTTGTAGAGATGGCAAAGAAGTTTGCAAGAAAGAGACAATATGAGGTCGATGATGATGCACTTCTTGAATTATATTTAAAGATTGATAAGTTACATTCCATGAATGACAATATTAAGATTGATGATATCAAGGAAATTATCAACCGTGCCATTGACAATTCAGAAAGAAGAGCCAATAAGAAGTTGTTTGGCGGACTGAAGAAGAAGCGCAGCACAAGCGGCAATATTACATTTTTATCAGAAGCAGATTTTAAAGACTGAGTAAAATAACATAGATGATTTGTAGAAACAAATGGAGGAGTAATATGAAGAACATAGATGAAATGTCAGTAAACGCGATTCGCGTATTATCAGCAGAAGCAATTCAGAAAGCAAATTCCGGACATCCGGGATTGCCACTTGGTGCAGCACCAATGGCATATGAATTATGGACAAAGCATATGAATCACAACCCGGCAAACCCGGAATGGAAGAACAGAGATCGTTTTGTATTATCAGGCGGACATGGTTCTATGCTGTTATATTCTTTATTCCATTTATTTGGTTATGGCAATCTTTCGATTGAAGATGTTAAGAACTTCCGTCAGTTAGATTCTAAGACACCAGGACATCCGGAATATGGTCATACAGTTGGGGTGGAAGCAACAACAGGTCCATTAGGACAGGGTATGGCAATGGCAGTTGGTATGGCAATGGCAGAAGCGCATTTAGCAGCTGTATTTAACAAAGAAAACTTCCCGGTAGTAGACCATTACACATATGTATTAGGCGGAGACGGCTGTTTAATGGAGGGTATCTCATCAGAAGCCTTCTCACTTGCCGGAACACTTGCATTAAATAAACTGATTGTATTATACGATTCTAATAATATTTCCATTGAAGGAAGCACAGATATTGCATTTACAGAAAATGTAATGCAGAGAATGGAAGCCTTCGGATTCCAGACAATCGAAGTGGAAGACGGTACAGACCTTGCAGCCATCGGTGCAGCGATTGAAGAAGCAAAGGCTGATAAGGACAGACCTTCCTTCATTAAGGTGAACACACTTATCGGTTACGGCTGTCCTGCAAAGCAGGGTAAGGCGAGCGCACACGGTGAGCCGCTTGGTGCAGATAATGTTGCGGCCTTAAAGGAGAATTTAGAATGGCCTTGCAAGGAAGCATTTGAAGTGCCGGAAGAAGTATATGCAAATTATCGTGCAATCGCAGGTGAATTAGCAAAGACAGAAGAAGCATGGAATACATTATTTGAACAGTACGCAGCTGCTTATCCGGAATTAAAGGAAAAGTGGGAGCAGTACTATAACGGATATGATTTATCAGAGTTATTTGACTCAGAAGAATACTGGGAAAATGCAGCAAAGGCTGAGGCAACAAGAAGCACATCCGGTACAATTATTAACCAGATTAAGCAGGCAATGCCAAACTTAATCGGCGGTTCTGCAGACCTTGCACCATCGAACAAGACAAATATGAAGGATGCAGGAGATTTCTCTAAGGATAATTATGCAGGTGCGAACTTACACTTTGGTGTTAGAGAGCAGGCAATGGCAGCGATTATGAATGGTATTGCATTACATGGCGGATTAAGACCATTTGTTGGAACATTCTTCGTATTTAGTGATTATACAAAGCCAATGGCGCGTTTATCTGCATTGATGAAGTTACCGGTAATCTTCGTATTTACACATGACAGTATCGGTGTTGGTGAAGATGGTCCGACACATGAACCAATTGAGCAGTTGGCAGCGTTCCGTTCACTTCCGAACTTCTGTGTATACAGACCATGTGATAAAACAGAGACAGCAGCAGCTTGGATGCATGCAATTCAGTCTAAGGATGAGCCGACAGCGTTAATTCTTACAAGACAGAATCTTGAGCAGCAGGCAGGCTCTTCAAAGGAAGCCTTAAAGGGTGGTTATATCTTAGAAGATTCTACAAAGGCAGAACCGGATGCAATCATTATTGCAAGTGGTTCAGAAGTAGCCCTTGCAACAGGTGCGAAGGCAGAACTTGCAAAGGAAGGTGTCGATGTTCGTGTTGTAAGTATGCCAAGTATGGACGAATTCGAGAAGCAGTCTGAGGAATACAAGGAATCTGTTCTTCCAAAGAGCTGCCGCAAGAGAGTTGCCGTAGAAGCATTATCTGAGTTTGGATGGCATAAGTATGTTGGATTAGATGGAAAGGTTGTTGCAATGACAGGCTTTGGTGCATCGGGTCCGGCAGCAGAATTATTTAAGAAATTTGGATTTACAGTAGAACATGTCGTAGAGACAGTAAAGAGCGTGCTGTAAATTGTAAAACATATACAGACCTTTGAGTTGGCGAGTATCCTTGCCGGTTACAGATTTGGCAAGGATAATTATAAGACACAAAAATGACCGCAGAGCCTCGCAAGCTAAGCGGTCATTTTTGACTTCTATAAAATAATAAAGTTTCATTTAGGAGGGATGATTATGGTCTGGAGTATGATGGATATTATGCTGGCGGTCTTATTTTTATTGTTTGCATTGTTATTTACGCTGTTAGGGGAGAAGAGTGCAAATCTGATTAGTGGATTTAATATGTTTACCAAAGAAGAACGGGAACAGTATGACCAGAAGCGTATTGTAACAGATACCAGGAATTCGTTTCTTTTATGGGCAGGAATTCTTGCAGCAGGTGCGGCACTAGGGATGCTCTTTCGGGATGAACTTGCAATTGCAGGAATTGTTGTATGGGTAGTTGTTTTTTTCAAAGATGTACATTTGGATGCACATAAGACATATGAGAAATATTTGAAAAAATGAGATTTGGAATCAAGTTGTAGGAAATAAAAAATTTCAAAAATGCAATTGTATATATTGACATTGGAATTTAAAGATGATATATTAAAACTAAATTAGGAGAGAAGGGGATAATCATGGCATGGAAAGATAAAGTGAGTAGAATAATGAAAGAGAGAAGTATCACACAGAAACAACTTGCTATGATGTCGGGAATAACAGAAAGTTCTATTTCTAGGTATTTGCACAGTAATCAAAGACCAAGAATGGATATAGTTGTTGGAATTGCAAAAGCGTTACATGTTGAAACTGAGTATCTTTTGGATGACGAAGAAAAATCAGAATCTGCATACAATTCGATTGCAACAGCGATTGCAAGAAAAGGTAATGAGTTAACTCCTGAGGAGCAGAATCGCTTGATTGCATTAATTTTAGGAGCAAATAAAAGTGTATAGATCTGGAAATACTTATGAAAGAATAATTAATTTTATTATAGATATATATATAGATTATAATATAAAAAGTTTTCCAATAAATGAGAAAGAAATTTGTAAGAAAATGAATGTGGCATTAATTCCTTATTCTGAGTATTCTAGAAAGGATAGGGGGCTGATGAAGAAAAAATCAAAACAAGGGTTTTTTGTACCAGAGACAAAGGCAAATCCGCCTACCATTTTTTATAATGATTTTTATGAGTCATATGGTGCAGTTAGATTTACAATTTTTCATGAACTGAAACATTATGTATGTGAAGATAAAGATGATAAAGACGATGATTTGGCAGATTTCTTTTCGAGATATTTTATGTGTCCAATACCATATCTTATATTGAAGGGAATTATAACGACAAATGATATAATGGCATATTGTAATACAAGTTTTGATGCTGCATCAAACGCAAGCAGAGCGATAAAAAATAGAATGAAGAAATATGGAGATAAAATATTTGATTATGAAATACGGTTAATAAATCAGATAGATCCCGTTCTTATAGAAGTTTATAAATAATAATAAATTAAAGCTCACGAGATAAGATGATGTGAGCTTTGTTTTTAAGAAATAAATTGCAAAAATGCAATTATAAATAACAAAAATAATATATTGTAGAAAGGCTTAACATGGATTTAATAGAATTAGCACAAGATTTATATGATTATTTAGTTCAACATAATGTTCAATTTACGGATGACGGATATCCGATTTTTACGGATAATATGTTATTAAGGGAGATTCCCGAAGAGGTATTGCCGTATGATTTTAAATTTGCTGCAAAAAACAAGAAAAAAACAATACTTGTTACATATGCCAATGATGAGCATGTGTATAAAAGATTGTTATCCTTAAAACAGGATATTGATGTATATAGACAATACATGGGAGTAGCAGGTTTTGATTTAAGTCCAAGAATAAGCTGGGATTTAAATTTGCAAAAGTTCAATATTTTATTAAATATGATGGCAGATGTATATTTGGCTTTAAATGGAATAAAAATAATGCCTAATTTTAGGACTGGAAGTCTAAAAACGATGGATATATTACAATGCTATCCTAAAAATTGTTGGTTTATGGTTGGTTCTTTGGGATGTGCAAAAGGTCATGTTCAGATTAATGAAATGTATTTAAGAACAAAAATAATATTAACAAATCCAGATATGTTAATTTATTATGGAATATTGAAATCAGAATATAAACAAATTTTAGAAGAGACTGGTATTAATTATAAAGTTTTCGAAGATTTTCAAAGTAAAAGCAGGAGAAAAGGGAGGGGAGCATAATGTCAGATGCAAAAACAGATTATTCAGATGCAGTATCATCGATGAAAAGTGAAGCAACTAGAGATTCCGTAGTAGCTGACTTAATACAACAAGGATATGCTAGGAAAGCACAATATGGAAATGAATGGGAGAGAGTAGATATAAATGATGTTGTATCGGTAATTGCTCCAGGTTCTAAACCTATTATTCAAGGTGGTAAAATAATCTACTATAATGTTGATAAGACTTTAGCAGTGGTTGCAGATGTTAGTGGATATTTAAGAATACAAGATCTTAGAAAAAAGACAAAAAGAAGACAATATCTTGATAAGAATGGTGAAGATGCTCATAATATAACACAAGACAATGGAAAGAAGCGTGGTAGAAGTAAAAATGAGTTTTTGCAAGCAACCCATTATATGATAAAGAAAAGAAAGGAAAGTTGATATGTTTGTTTATTTTATAAATGTTCCATTAAATAAAGATGGTATGAACGAATTTGAATTATATGAAGATGAAATGCCAAATGTTAAAACGTTTGAATTGACAGAGGAAGATTATAATGTACTTAGGAAACCTAATGGTTTATTTTCAAAAATTGATGGAGAGGTAGGAACAATAATAGATATATGTGAGGAAGAAAGGATAGAGATTGAAAATATTCCCAAGGCGATTGCAATTGTAAAAAAGTATAAGTCGAAAGATGAAAATGAGAAAAATGCTTGCAAAATCGTGCTTGAATCATTGCAGTTGGCGTACGAATCTCAAACTTTTTGGGAGATTGATATTTATTTGAAGTAATTTTATGAAAAAATATATTTACCAAAAATTTTTGTTGAATTGTGATTATGAACAAGTTTGTCCAGAGAAAACAAAAACAGCGAAGTATGACGCTCTGAAAGAAATATTAGCATATGGGGAAGAGTATTGTTTATTTGATTATGCAAAAGGTAAGATAATTAGAAAGTTAGATTTGCATAAGTTAGATTCCATCATTGATACAGAAGAAGATTGGGAAAATTTCATAAATAGTTTAAACAAAATAGATATCCTTATATTGTATGATGTTTTATCTGATGAAATAAAAAATCCTGTTATAAAGAATTATAGAATTTGTACGTTGAAAGCGTATGTATATAGATTGCAGAAGAATCAAGTAGAAACACAGATTTATTTTGATGCTAATTTATTTAATTTATTAACTAACTAACCTGTATGGGTAGTTGTTTTTTTCAAAGATGTACATTTGGATGCACATAAGGCATATGAGAAATATTTGAAAAAATGAGATTTGGAATTAAACCATAAGAACGTGTAATTCGTATAATAAGATAGAGGCACAAAAGAGCAGATGCAAAGGAGGCGATTCGTATGCGTAATAAGAAGCGTTGGTTGGGATTGGCATTGAGTGTTTTTATCGCAGGAGCGGCAGCAGGGTGTGGTTCTGAGAATGTTGTACACAGAGGTGAGCCGCTATCAATTATTGATACGCAGTCGGATTCACAGAGCTATTGGAGCACGACACAGCATAAGATTGCAAAGGGAGAACAGGTATATTATCTGTTGGAATCTCCATTAGCATATGGCAGCAGTTCGGCAACTCCGTCAGGAGCAGCCTGCAAAGGATATTTGAGTTACATAGATGAAATGACGATGAATAAGCATGTCTTGTGTAATAAAGAGGGATGTACACATAGAGATGTGGATTGTATGGCATATTTAGACAGTACATATGGGAATTCTATTTATTATTATGAGGGAAATCTTTATCTGTATCGGAGAATGTCAGACAATCAGGTATATTTATACAAAATAGATACAAAAACCTATCAGTCAGACCGGTTATTTTCTGTTGGAGAAGCAGATAATGAATTGGGAAATCTTCATATGGCTTTTTGTAAGGGCAGTGTCTATGTATATCGCAGAGAAGGAAGTGCAGACGGTATCAACGAAGATACAGCAGCCTTACAGCGATATGCATTAGATGGCTCTGGGCAGGAAATGATTTATACACACACAGCGATTGGGGCAGAAGTGTGCGGTGTGAAAGTGTATGGAGATAAGGTGTTTTTCTTAGATTGGGAAGTTACAAAGGATAATCCTGTGAAATATAAAGGATTATTCGTATATGATACATCGACAGGAACGGTACAGACAGTATCGTCAAAGAATGTATGCGATTATACGGTGGATGTAGAGCATCAGAATCTGTATTATTATGTTGCGGAAGAAGGATTATATCGACAGCAATTACAGGATGGAACATATAAAAAGGTTTATGCGGCACAGAAAGGACAGACGGAATTGTGCAGAATTTCTTATGATGGCACGTATCTGTATATGGACAATAAAATGCAGGTTGCATATAGGGAAGAACCGAAAGAATATGCACTGTATGTATGTGATGCAGATGGAAATGTTTTAACGACAATGAATTATACGAAGGATTTGTCGGTGTGTTTTGGGGATGCAGCATATCTGTTTGCAACGGAGAATAATACAGTTGCAAGGCGTATAGCTTATATCAAAAAGAGTGAAATCCTGACGCAAAAAGAGTGGACGGTTATTTATTAATATCCGGCTTTGAAAAAGAAAATGAAATGAAAACAGGCGGTAATCGAAATGGGAATGATTATCGCCTGTTTGTATATTGTTTTGTTTCATTTCGCAGTAGGTTATTTTGATAACTCTGAAGTACAGTGCGGGCATCTAGTTGCCTTAATAGAAATCTTAGACTGGCAGTAAGGGCAGGTCTTTGTTGTAGGCGCAGCTTCCTTTTTTCCGATAGACATTGCCTTATTGATTGCCTTTACCAGACAGAATAAGATAAATGCCATAATGATGAAATTCACAACAGAGCTTAAAAAGTTTGATGCAAAGCCACCAATATCCTGTGCGGAATATCTGGCACCTGCGGTAATGAATTTCAAAATCGGATTGATAAAGTTATCTGTTAAAGATGTAACAATCCCTGAAAATGCACCACCGATAATAACACCGACGGCTAAATCCATAACATTTCCTTTCAAGGCAAAGGTTTTGAATTCTTCTAAAAATTTCTTCATACAATTCCTCCTGCAATGTATTTTCCCAAAGCTGTATTTTATTGTATATTTCCGGGATAAAATACATAACTACATTATTATTTTTAAATATATCGACGAATTGAAATAATTTCTTAAGAGAAATTTTCAAATTGGAGGAATTTTTACGCATCCTATGCTGATTATGGTTGTTTTTGTATTTTTGGTAAAGAAGCGTTAAAATAGAATAGGACTGTTCTTAAGGATAGTAAATACAATATTCGAAAAACAAGAATAATCGTATCATTGCTGCATATTAAAATATATGGAATAGATTCTGAAAGATAACACAGTATTTAGAAGGCTTCATATTCAATGATAGAGAAAAGAAAGAGGATTAGAAACGTGAAAAAGTACGAAACACAATATGAGAAAATGACACAAATGCCGATTCCACAGTTGATTCTTTCGCTGGGAATACCAACAACACTGAGTATGCTTGTAACAAATATCTACAATATGGTTGATACGATGTTTGTCGGAAAATTAGGAACGAGTGCGAGTGGCGCAGTTGGAATTGTATTTGGCTTTATGGCAATTTTGCAGGCATTTGGCTTTATGTTTGGACAGGGTACGGGAAGCATCATTTCGCGACTGTTAGGGCAAAAAGACACCAAAGAGGCATCAAAATATGCGTCCACCGGATTCTTTATGGCGGTATTTGCAGGAACACTCATTGGAATAATAGGCTTTATTTTTTTAGAACCAATGATGTATTTGCTTGGAAGTACAGATACGATTCTGCCGTATGCAAAAACGTATGTATCATTTATTTTAATTGCTGCTCCATTTATGACCAGTTGTTTTACGCTCAATAATATCTTGCGCTATGAAGGAAAAGCATCGCTTGCAATGGTTGGTCTTATGGCAGGCGGCATATTAAATATTATCGGAGATCCGATTTTTATGTTTGTATTTCATATGGGAATTGCGGGAGCCGGATTGTCTACGGCATTATCACAGTTTATCAGTTTCTGTATTTTGCTGTATATGTTCCTGTCAGGAAAGACACAGAGTAAACTGTCAATCAGACATTTTACAAGAGATATTACGGATATTTTAAAAATTACGGCAACGGGACTTCCGAGTCTGATTCGTCAGGGGTTGGGAAGTGTATCGACCATGCTTTTAAATCAGCAGGCGGCAGTTTATGGAGATGCGGCAGTAGCGGCGATGAGTATTGTGTCTCGAATTACGCAGTTTATTTTCTCAGTAGGATTAGGAGTAGGACAGGGATACCAGCCGGTAAGTGGGTTTAATTATGGCGCAAAACGGTACGACAGGTTAAAAGAGGCATTTCGATTTACACTGATTACCGGAGAAATTCTATTAGGAATCATGGTTGTTATTGTACTGTTGGGTTCGAATCAAGTGATTGGAATTTTTCGGGATGATGCTGAAGTTATCGCCATTGGAACACCGGCACTGCGGTATCAGTGTCTTGCATTATTTGTTCAGCCGGTGAGTATTATGGGAAATATGACATACCAGAGTACGGGACATGCAGCAGGAGCATCTTTCCTGTCAATGCTGCGGAATGGTCTGTATTTTATTCCTGTATTATATTTGATGTCTAATATATTTGGGTTAAAGGGAATCGAAATGGCACAACCGATTGCAGATATTGGTGCATTTCTGACAGCGATTCCATTTCTCGGTGCATTTTTCAGAAAATTAGGGAAAGAAGATAAAAAGAATTAACAATAAAGCAAAAATATGGTAAATATTTCTAAATTTTACTTGATTATTGAGAATAAATTGTTTATAATCAATACATAGTTTGTTTCAAATTTAACAATTCACTTGTTCGTAGGGTGATTTGTTAGGAATATTTGAGACGTAGGTTTAGTAGAATATGTATTATGGGAGGAAAAGGATTATGATGCGTTTTACATTACCAAGAGATCTTTATCATGGAAAAGGTTCATTAGAGGCATTGAAGGGCCTGCAGGGAAAGAAAGCAATCATCTGTGTGGGTGGTGGCTCAATGAAGAGAAATGGTTTCTTACAGAGAGCAGAAGATTATTTAAAAGAAGCCGGAATGGAAGTAAAATTATTCGAAGGAATCGAATCAGACCCATCGGTTGAGACTGTTATGAAGGGTGCTGCCGTGATGCAGGAATTCGAGCCGGATTGGATTGTAGCGATTGGTGGCGGATCACCAATTGATGCTGCGAAGGCGATGTGGATTAAGTATGAATATCCGGATACAACATTTGAAGATATGTGTAAAGTATTTGGACTTCCAAAACTTCGTACAAAGGCTCATTTCTGTGCGGTATCTTCTACATCAGGAACGGCTACAGAAGTAACCGCATTCTCAATTATTACAGACTATCAGAAAGGTATCAAGTATCCGATTGCTGACTTTGAAATTACACCGGATGTTGCAATCGTAGATCCGGAACTTGCAGAGACGATGCCAGTGAAGTTAGTAGCACATACAGGTATGGATGCGATGACACATGCGATTGAAGCATATGTATCAACAGCTAACTGTGATTACACCGATCCGCTTGCATTGCATGCAATTAAGATGATTGATAAGGATTTGGTAAAGTCTTATAATGGAGATATGGATGCAAGAGATGCAATGCACAATGCACAGTGTCTTGCAGGTATGGCATTCTCGAATGCATTATTAGGTATCGTTCATTCAATGGCACATAAGACAGGTGCAGCATTTGAAGGCGGACATATTATTCATGGTGCAGCCAATGCAATGTATCTTCCGAAGGTTATTAAGTTCAATGCAAAGGATCCTGTAGCTGCACAGCGTTATGCAGATATTGCAGATTTTATCAATCTCGGAGGTTCTACAACAGAGGAGAAGATTGAGAAGCTCATTGCAGCACTTCGCAAGATGAATGATGATTTGAACATTCCGCATTGCATCAAGAATTATGGCGAAGGCGGACTTCCGGCAGAGACAGGAATTGTTCCAGAGGATGAATTCTTACAGAAGTTGCCTGATATTGCAGCAAATGCACTGTTAGATGCCTGTACAGGCTCTAATCCACGTCAGCCAAGTCAGGAAGAGATGGAGAAGCTGCTCAAGTGCTGCTACTATGATACAGAAGTAGATTTCTAAAAATCCTACATATATATACAGAAGATAATTATTTAAGATACCAAAGAGAAAGAATTTCATAGCGAAACGGCAGAAAGAGAATGTATATTTTCTTTCTGCCGTTTTACTTTATTCGGAAACTTTTTATAGGAGTATCGAACCAAAATAGTATTATTTAGTGATATTTTCTGGGAATTATAGAAATAGTTTTGGAATTGTGGTAAACTAATAAAAGCTATGAATTTCGCCGTTTTATCTACGAATTTCGCCATATAAGAAATTTCGTCGTATATTTATGATATTCTACAAAGAAAAAAGATAAGGGGAATGTTATGAAATTATATGAGCGAATTCTAGGGAAAAGAATAGAAGCAGATGAAAAAGAGGTGTTGGCTTTTGGTTATGATATGTTAAAGACAATTATAATCGGAATTGTTGTTGCGCTGATTATTTCTGTGAAAATGGGAATGGTTGCAGAGAGTATTGTGCTATTGCTTTTGACGTTGCCGCTTCGACAGAATGCAGGGGGGTATCATGCACCGAATCGTTGGCTGTGTGCATTGATATCATTGGGAATATATGTGGGAGCGCTGTTTATGATACAATACGTTCCACCCATTCCATTGGGCGTGCTTCTGTTGTACATTGGTGGTTTTTTAATCATTGCTTCGTTATCACCGATGGGAAGTCGGAATAAAAAACTTGATGAAGAAGAGCTTGCAGTATATTCCGGAAGAACCAATTGCATTTTGTTTGCAGAGAGTATGTTATTTCTAGTGTTCTTTGCACGGCGCATGTTTCGTTATGCATTGGTGATTGATGTGGCATTTTTGATTGTTTCATTGGTGTTGATTGCGGGAAAAGTGGATGCTTGGTATGCAGAATGGAGATAAAATGAAATATACAGTAGGAATATGTGATGATGAGCAGGCGACCTGTTCTGTATTGGAAAATATAATATTAAACTATTTTAAGGCATTGGGATATGAGATAGAAGTCTATGTATGGAATACAGGGGATTCCTGCTGTAATGATTTAGAGAAGAAGATTCAAGTGAACTTGTTATTTCTTGATATTGAGTTACCCGGTAAAAATGGGGTAGAGACAGGGAAGTATATTCGGGAATATTTAAAAGATGAATTTACGAAAATTGTATACATTTCTTCTAAAACCAATTATGCGATGGAACTCTTTCAGGTACATCCGTATGATTTCCTGGTAAAGCCACTCAAAGAAGATAGAGTAAATGCCACTTTATCCAAAGTGTTAGCAATGGAACAAAAAGACAAGATGAAATTCCGTTATGAAAATAACAGAAATACATACACACTGGCATTAGGAGAAATTGAATATTTTTCTTCCAATAATAAGCATATTGATATTCATTTGATTACAGGGGAGATTCGTTCATATCGTGGCAAATTAAAAGAAGAACTCTTAAAACTGCCAAACCAATTTGTAAGAGTGGGGCAGTCGGATGTGATTCATTTGAGATATTTGAAAGAGTGTCATTACGACTACGTAATTGTGCGAAGTGGGGAACGTATTAATATTAGTCAGAAGTATCGCAGCAGCTTTAAAGAAAGACTAAGTGAATATAATCGTATGGGAGGCGTTATGAATGGCTGATTATGAAGAACTTCTTGTAAATAGCGTAAGCGAAATAGCACGTATGATTATTATATTACGTTATTGTAATATATTTTTTAAAAAGAAAAATTGCAATCTGGGAATAAAATATCTCGGATTAAGCTGCATGGTTGCAGGGTGTCTGATAGCACAGCTGTTATTTCATAATGCAATCTTGAATCTTGTGGTTAGTTTTACGGAAATATTTCTGGTGTTGCTGCCATTTTATGAGGGACCTTATAAAAGAAAGATATTGTTTTCTGTATTACTGTATGTGATGAGTGTATTGTTGGATATCGTTTCTTCATTTTTAGTAGTTACACATGATCCATCCCCTGAGAACCAGACGGTAGTTAGTGTATTTTTATCAGTACTGCTTCTGTTAGTTAGTGTGATTGTAATTGAACAGCTTTATGGGAATCGGAGATATCAAAATATCAGGAAAAAAGATTGGTTGTATTTGATTTTGCTGCCCCTTGCAAGTATTTGTGCTGCGTTGATTATTTATTATGATCATGGAATATCGCATACGAGTATGCTTACGATAGTTATTTTATTTATTGTATTGAACTTTATTATTTATGAATTGTTTGATTCGTTAGAAACAAGATATTCACAAACTTTGGAGAATCAGACTCTAAAAAACCAATTGCAGGCATATGATGAACAGATACGGTTAAATATTGAAAATGAGCGTAGAATTCGCACTTTAAAGCATGATATGAAACACCATTTGCAGGAGATCTATGCACTGGCAGATGCACATCATGAGGCACAGATTCAGGAATATATTCATCAGATGGCAGCATTTATACAGGTGCCGGAAATGGTTTCAAACAGTGGAAATATGAGTATTGACGGAATCCTAAATTATATGTGTTCGTTTGCAAAGGAGCAGAACGTTCCTACAGATATTCAGGTGTCCGTGCCGGAAGGACTGCAATTAGATGCATATGATTTTAATATCATTTTGGGAAATTTATTTGAAAATGCAATCGAAGCTGCCTGTAAAATGCCAGAGCCGTATGTAAAGGTGGACATACAATATGTGGCAAATTGCATCTTTATCGTTTTTGAAAATAACTATACGGGAGAAATCAGAAGAGAACACAAGTTTTTATCTTTGAAAGGAAAAGAACACGGAATCGGATTGCAGAGTGTGCAGTCGGTTGTAGATCAGTATGCTGGTTCCATGGAATTTGCATATGAAGCGAATACGTTTCGGGTAAAGGTAACATTATTTTTAACTGCATAATTATGGATGAATGTGATATGTACGAGGGTATGTGTCACATTTTTTTGAAGAAATTTCCTTCGTTTTATATAAAAACCTACGAATTTCGCCGTTTTATCTACGAATTTCGCCATATTGTAAATTTTGGTGTTTTTTTGGTGTATGATACAGACATCAAAACGAAGGAGGGAAATACAGATGAAGAAGAATGATAAAGAAACAGCTATCGTAAAAAAAGTACTTAAAAATAAAATGTAGTAATGGGGGCAAAATGATGAAACATGTTCAAGGAACATTTGGAATCTTACGGGAAGAATGTCTGCGGATATTTACGAATTGGCGATTCTATGTCAGTATTGGTTTGTATCTGTTGGTATGTTTTCTGATAGTCAGAGTAGAGCATCTGGATTATTCGGTGCAGGATATACAGGAGTATATGATAAATATATCCAATTTGAACAAATTACTTGTCTTAATTGCAGCGTTTCCGACCGCCTGTATCTTTTGTGATGACTGGCTGGGCAATTATTGGATGGATGTCAGGCTTCGCTGTGGGGATTGGACATATCGTATAACAAAATATTTAATTTGTGTGATTGTTACATTTATAACCTGTTTTGTAGGGATGGTGTTATTTTGTGCATTGCTGCGAATACAGTATCCTATGACATTAGAAAAATATGAAGTATATCAGTATAATGGAGGAAGGCAATATTATGGATTTCTGTTTGGTTCAGTGCCATTTCTTTATGCAATCGTACGAGCTGTCTTTTTTTCAATGACAGCATCAATTCATGCAGCATTTGGGCTGGTGTTATCTGTGTGGCTGCCCAATCGGTTCGTTGCAGTAATGGCACCGATGTTTAGTAATTTTATCATCGAGGAATTGACATATATCTTGCCCAAATATCTTTATATTGGAAGATTGAGAACAGGACTTGTGATACATGGCGTATCGGATCCAATGTGTACGTTGTGTACAGTGTGTGTAGATTGTGGATACGTTGTAATTGCAGGAGCGCTTTTTTGCCATTTGTCAAAGAAGAGGCTGCAGAATGAATTTATATAGAGGATGGAGAAGAAAATATGGTTGCATATAAAAAAGGAATGGCAGTGTTGTGTAGCGTATTATCGGTAACATGTATGGGATGTTCCTTATTTCCGGATGGAAAGACTTATCAGGAAGGACAGGTAGAAGTAGAGACACAGACGGATGCAAAGGGAAATGTATCCGCCAGGTTAAATGATGGGGTGTCTGTTGATGCTAAAACATACGTTCCGGAGCATGCGCAGTGGAAGAATTATACCGTGCATTTTCGTGATTGGACGGAGGAACAGATTGCGTCCGTACAGGATTATTTTGCAAATGGAAAGTCGGTTGCAGATGTAAAAAAGAGTACTGGAGATAAGGCGTACACGAATATTACATTTTCAGATGGTGCAAGTTTATCTTTTATGAATACGAGTTCGTCATTTGGATATTCAACGAAAAAAGATACGGAAAGACAATATGATTCCTATATCAGAGCAAGTGGAGAAGCGATACGTGGTGATATTCAGGAAGTATTTCCATTGCAGGAGATAGAAGGCTTATCTAGGACACAGGCGGTTCAGACGGTTAAAGATGCGTGTGACAAACTAAATATCCATCTGGAAGATACACCGGAGGTCTATGCGATAGATGCGCAACATGCACAGAAACTCTATGAATCAGACGAACTCTATCGGGTAGATAAGCAGGGAGATCCGAATCCTGCCTGGACGACAGAAGATGAGGCGTATGCAGTTTATTATAGAGTTGTGCAGGATGGTGTTCGTATTACGAATGGTTCTTATCAGATAGATACAAAGCATGGAGAAGCATCGTATGTGCTGGCAATTGTTGGACGAGATGGTCTGTTGTCACTGCGGGCAAGGGCGATGTATGATGTGACAGCCCAGTCAGATGTGACAGAGGATTTCTGTACGATGTCAGATGTTATGAAGATACTGGCAGCGAGATATTATTATACACAGGGAAATACGGCAGGTACGCAGATTCAGGAAATTAGTCTGGAGTACGCTCCAATCTATACAGATACCAAGAATGAATATACATTAAAGCCATATTGGGTATGTAAGTTATGTAAAGAAATCCGTACGATCAAAGATGGGCAGGAAATCACGTACAGTAAGATAAAGAATATCTTTATTGATGCAGTGAATCAGACGGTATTGGGAGGCTAATATGAATTCATTAAAAAAGGCATTTCGAATCTGTATGCAGAATTTAAGAAAATGGACGTCCAATCCGAGAATATGGGTGAGTGTTTTTGCGGCAGTTTTGTTTGTATATTCGTATACGAAGGGGTTAGGACAGGTTGCACAGGTGACAGGAGAACCGGTCAGTCCATGGATTTTTCCATTTTTAATGACATTTCGATATATGAAGATTCTTTTTATAGCACCGGTGTTATTGATTTTTTGTGATGCGCCATTTATTGATGCAAATCAGGCATTTATTATGCTTCGAACCAGACGGCGTGTATGGAGTGTAGGACAGATTCTTTATATTTATCTGGGAGCATTTGTATATGAGTTGATGCTCTTTGTGGCAACGATTGTAACGAATATTACGCATATGGACTGGACGATGAAATGGGGAAGGACACTGGGACTTGCCGCCACGAGTTCTATTCTTGGCGAGCTGAGACTGGATACGACAACGGTAAAAATTACCAGTCGGATTCTTCGATATTTTTCACCGATGCAGGCGATGTTTTTTTCCTTTGTATTGGTATGGCTTAGTATTGTATTGTTGGGGCTGATTATTTATGTGTGCAACAGTATTACGAAGATGAAAGTTGTTGGTATGGGGGTGGCAGCAGCATTTATTTTATTTACGGCAGTTGCAGATGGCAATGATAAACTGGTGTGGATTTCACCGATTACATGGAATGGACTTAATATGATTGACGTTGGGCATATGACACCATATCCGCCGATTCAGTATGTGTTAGGAATATATATTGTTAGTATTGTTATACTATCTGTCATTGCGGTCGTTATCGGTAAGAAGCAGCAAGTGATTGTGCAGGAAGAAATGTAGAGGAAATGAATATGGAGACGGAAAAGAATATTATCAAGGTTGAAAATGTTACGAAGCGTTTTGGCAATACAGTAGTGCTTGACCATATTAATATGGAATTTGAACGTGGTAAAATACATGGGCTTATTGGCAGAAATGGTTCTGGAAAGACGATGCTGCTTAAATGTATTTGTGGATTTCTTCCGGTAACGGAAGGAAGTATCTTTGTGAATGGTAAAATTATTGGAAAAGAGATTGATGTGCCGGACAGCATTGGAGCGATTATAGAGACACCGGGATTTTTATATAATTACAGTGGATATCATAATTTAAAGTTTCTGGCAGCCATCAAAAAGGAGATACACAAGGAGCAGATTCGGGAAACGATTCGAAGAGTTGGACTAGATCCGGACAGTAAAAAGCACGTTGGAAAATATTCGTTGGGAATGCGACAGCGATTGGGAATTGCACAGGCAATTATGGAAAATCCCGATCTGTTAATCTTAGATGAACCGATGAATGGTCTGGATAAACATGGCGTGGAAGAGATGCGTATCTTATTTAAGAGCCTTGCTGCTGAAGGGAAGACAATTATCATGGCAAATCACAGTGCAGAAGACATTGCAGTACTGTGTGATACAGTCAGCGAGATGGATGCAGGTGTATTGACAAGGCAGAAATAGAGGGGTTAGAGCAGCCAATTTACAAGGATTTGTAAGTGGCTGTTCTTTTTTTATCAAGAAATTCAAACGAAATTGTGCTATGATTCGTATATATGTATAGAAGGATAAACAAGAGAGAAATACAAAGTGAAAGAATACGGGGAATTCATTTTGTAAAAGAAATGAGGAGGTGTGGCAATGTTTCACGACGAATATGAATACATCGAACGCATCTGTAAATATAAGGACAGGCAGGCGGCAAATGATTTAATCGACAAATACTACAAAAAGGTATACAAAGAGATTTACCGCAGAATGTCAGACAAGGAACTTGCAATGGATTTGACGCAGGAGACGTTTCTTGCGATGTTAAAGGGACTATCCGGGTATGACAGAAGCAAATCTTCCTTTTGGGTATGGTTATCGCACATTGCAGCGAATAAAGTCATAGATTACAGCAGAAGCCGTGCGTATCACGAAGCAGGAGTAACACAGACAATTGACGAGTGTGAATACGAGCAGGAAAGCGGTCAAAATGTAGAACAGGATATTATTGTAGGGCTTACGGCAGCAAAAGTGTATGATGCGTTGCAGAAAGAGAATATACAAACGAGGAATATATTTGAAATGAAAGCGAGGCAGGGATATACCTTTGATGAAATTGGAAAGGCATTACAGTTGCCGGAAGGAACGGTTAAGAGCAGATACTATACAGTGGTTCGCAAGATGAGAAAGGAGTTGAAAGGTTATGAGTAGAATCCAATATCCGAAAAGAGAAGAAATCGATGTCCAGATTCGTGAAATTCTTGACAAATCAGAGATGTTCGAAGAAGAACAGGATATTTCGGTTCAGAAGTTTACTCCCGTACATCACAGACGTTCACAGATTTACAAGGTTGGAAAGATTGCAGTAGGAATAGCAGTGGCGGCTGGTGTTGTTATTTTTGTCAATCGATTTGAAGTGGTTTCACATCGAGGTGCAGCACAGCCAATGACGAGTGTTACAACAGAGGATACGAATCGCAGCGGTTCTGATGTCGGAGTACAGGAAGAACCATATTTTTCAGATCGTTATGAAGAACAGCCTGATATCAGCGTGTATGAAGGAGAAATACAGAATTTAGAGCAGAAAATACAGCAGATTGAAGAAAAGGTAGATGCTTTACGTCATACAGAAGCAGGGTTATCTGATTCTATAGATGAGATTAGCTGGCTGTTAAAAGCGAATGGAATTAAGACAGGGGTTGATAAGACAGATGAAGGGTTAAAGCGTAAGGCACCCGATAATGCCCGTATGATAGGAGAAAATACGAAGTATATAACACGAAAAGTAATGAAACAGCAGTGGAGAGATTCTTTACGGGGAGATAAGATTTTTTGCACGTATCAGGCACAGCATCCATACATTTATAATAACGACGCACTGTTGAATGGAATTGAAGAATATTATCAGACGATAGATGGTATAATGGCATTGAATTTATTAAAGAAGGATTTTTCAGATGTTGCGATGGAGGAGGATTTATTCTATCAGTATAAAGTTGAAGATTTTTATTTGAGTGCAGGGATGTATGCACCGAACAAATCTGTAGTCTCTGTTATACAGGAATATAAAGAGTCACTTTGTGGGTATGAGAGAAAAACAGATTCATCGAAAACAGGGTTGTATATAGATGCGTTAAAGAAGACAGAATTTCGCAATATGTATATGATTGCAAATAATTTCAATGTTGAAACCGGAGAATATATCGGGTTAGAGGATATTTTTACAGATGCAGAAGCAGGGAAAAAGGAGCTGTTTACAGAGGTAGAGCGTCAGATTCGTGAAAACTATGCGGATGAACAGTTATCAGAAGCATATCGAAGCGGTCAGTTTGATGCAGAGAATGGTATATCAGTCATTCGGAATGGTTTTAATTTGAATCAGTATAGCTGGTATTTTTCACAGAATGGGGTTAATATATGTTGTAACGGATTAACACAAAACGTATTGGCTGAAAATCCGAATTTGTCGAGTGTGACAATTACTGTTCCGTATGAGAAATTACACTATCTGGCACAGGAATATCAGCCATAGTACACAGCTGGCGGAAAAAATCAATCGTATTGTGGAAATCTTACATAAGAAAATGGTTCATTGTGGAAATGTATGAGGGGGAAATGCAATGAAAAAAAGAAAAATTGCGTATATGATTGGGCTTGCAGCAATATTGTGGTTAAATGTAATTTATGTAGAATATCAGATGTTTTATTTATTGTTGGTATTTTTGCTGGTTCCGTTGTTGTCCTGGATGATGATGAAAGCATCAGAACATGGGATTTTTGTACAGGTAGAAGTTGAGCAGAGCGGACTATTGCAGACAGATTCGGCCGAAATCGGAATTTATGTAATAAATAATAGTCCGTTTGCGATTAATCAGGGCGAGATTTGTGTTACAATGAAATATATGAATGAGAATCGACGGGAACATTGCAGACTGCATGCAGATTCTGCGCGGAGTTTGTGTGATGCACAGGAGATTGTCATTACGCCAAAACATTGTGGAATTATGACGATTCAGATTGAAGATATGACCATCCGGGATTATTTGCAGATATTTTCAGAACGGTTGGAATATCGGGGATGCAAGAAGATGGTGATATATCCGGAATTGGTATCTAAACGTACAGGGGAAGCGGAGCAATGCGAAAATTCACAGAATACAGGGATGATACACAGTACAGAAGTGGTAGATATCCGGCCTTATCAGGAGGGAGAATCGTATCGTCATATTCATTGGAAACTTAGTGCCGGCAGTGATACATTACAGTGCAAGGAATATGGAGGATGGAATCAGCAGACAGAGTATATTATTGTTGATTTATCTTTGAGTGACAGACAGGATTTTAGAGCGCAGTTAGACCGTTTATATTCATATGTATATTCTATTGGATATATTTATGCGGTCCGGGGAATTTGTGCGGCATATGTGCTGTGGAATCCACATACACAGAATGTAGAATATTATTATTTTTCGAATCGGGAGACACTGGATATTGCGATGGTACATGTGATGGAACAGATGTGTAGTGAAGACGCTGCAAAACATCTTGATGTATCATTGCAGCATAATAGAGAATTAATGCAGTCAAGACCGGTATTTGTAACGATGTTGCCGTATATTGCAGAGGATTATCGAATTGTGAATATTTTGTCAAATGAATTGACACAAGTTGTTCAGGATTTTGAAATGGAGCTGGCTGGGTAATAGACAGATTAGACTGACATGAGGAGACACACGAGAAATGAAGCAACAGAGATATTGGACGATACAAGATACAATTAGAACCGTGTTTGTCATTGTGGGAAGCTGTGGAATAGCAGAGATATTTCTTACAGGGCTACCGTTACAGGCAGAAGTGGGGCGCACGATTTTGTGCGCTTCTTTTTGCGCTTTCATAAATGTTTTATGTATTTATATGAGTCGGTATTATAACAAAATGAAATATGTTCCGGTATTGTGCATCGTAATTAGTGGCGTTGTCTGTAAAGAGAAGCTGTTTTGTGGACTTCGTACAGTTTATGGGATTTGCATGATGACATTTGCGGCTAATTCAGGATGGAATATTGCGCCAGCGACAGATGCAATTTATGAAAATAATGCACAGGATATACAGATTTGGATTAGTCTGGTCTGGGTGCTTGCGATTTATTCGTATTTGTTGGTATGTATTCTCTTTTACTGTACAAGAGTCTGGGCGGCTGCACTCGCGATACTTCCCATTTATATTGTATTTATCGTATTCAATACCATTCCGGATGTGCTTGCATTTGGGTGTGCATTGTTTGTTTTATTTGGAATGATGGCGTTTGCACATAGGAATACCATGATGCCATTTGTCTGGATATCGTCAGCGACGATTCTGGTATTATGTCTGGTCGGTTTTTTTGTGCCGCAGTCTGATTATCATAAGCCGATGTTTTTTCGGAAAGTTAATGCAATTCTTGCAAGTCAGTTTGATGGATGGTTTCATTCGGATTTAAGGGATGAGCCGGAGGTGGACTATGCACTTGGAGGATTACACCGTGGAAAGTTGGGACAGTTTTCGGAAGTTTTGTATCAGGAACAGGATTTGTTTCGTCTGACAACAGCGGACTTGGGGCATGGACAGTATCTTCCGTTTTTTATTGGAGATGTGTATCAGAATAATCAGTGGTATACACAGACGGAAGCACAATCAGATGATATATGCGATGTATTGGCAGAGACATTTGATCAATCGGCAGCTGAACAGAGTCGGCTGGCACAAAGTTCACAGCAATATTATGAAAATGTATTTTCGTATTATCAGGAAATTACAGAGATTGCCACATCAGATTTGACATTATTTTCACAAAGTGTAAAAAAAACATTGAAAGATAAGGGAATCTGGAGAAAAAAACAAACAGAAATAACAGGAATTCCTTATAAAGATATGGATGATTTTTCCTATACGGCGGGGAACATTCAGATAAATACAACAGGAACTGAAAATCAGAAGAAAGGGAGTTATACATCTTATGTACGCACCTGTGCAGAGCGTGCACAAAATATAGATTTACAGGTGCCGGAATCAGTCAGACAAGTGATAGAGAGGCTTCTTGGCTCACATTCCTGTCGTTCCGTACAGGAACGAATAGATTATGCGGAATATGTAAAGAACTATTTGAACAATCATTATACGTACAGTAGAAATCCAGGAAAGGTTCCTGATTCCGAGGAGTTTGTTTCTTACTTTCTGACGGTAAGACCGCAGGGGTATTGTACGTATTTTGCCACTTCAGCGGTGATGATGCTGCGTTGTGCAGGAATTCCGGCCAGATATGTAGAAGGATATTATGTTTCTGAAGATGAAATACGTGCCGGAGAGCGGTCGCTGGGGATGATTATAAGACAGGATGGCAATGGAAATGAGCGGGTATTTTATTATGGTGCATACACGTTATCGGTGCCGGATCATGCAGCACATGCATGGGTAGAATATTATCTTCCGGGATACGGCTGGAAACAGTTAGAAGTAACACCGGGCAGCGGCGAATCCATAGATGCATCTGTAAGTGAGCGTCCGGTCTTTGAAGGAGATTCAGAGGATTCTGTACATCCGTTTGATGATGTACAGGGACGCGCATGGAATGAATCGTCACAGGAAGCCGTAACGGCATCTGTACAGGAGGAAGCGGCACAAGCAGAAACAGAGGCAGCAACAGCAGATTTGCAGACGGAGTATGCTGCGACAGATATTGCCTTGGAAATGCAAACGACAAATGAAACAAAAATGAATTCTCAAAATAGAATACTGTATACACGCACGATTAAAATGATAGGGGTGATTTTTGCGGGTGTCATGATTCTTAGTGCAATTTGTGTGTATCGCTATCAAACATTTCAAAAAGCATATGGAAAACATCAGCATGAAGCGGATATTTCGTATTTATACAGAGCATTAGAAGATGTGCTGCGCATAACAGGATATGCGAAAGATACGCAAATGGATTATTTAGAATATGCTAGTTATTTAGAACAGGTAAATCCGATATGCCATCAATTTCAAATGCGTGAAGTTATGGAAGTGGTGTTAGAAGAACGCTTCGGACAGAATCGGATTTCAGAAGAAATCAGACAACAGACAGCACAACGGTTACACCAGATGCGGCAACAGTTATTACGGATGCAGCCCCGGTGGAAACGTGTGTATAATATTTATATTAGGCGGATGTAAGAATTCGGTTATTTTGCAGAAGAAGCAGGATAAGAATCTAATTCCGCCTGAATCTGGGAGCGGACAAGGTCTGCAAGCTCAGTTGTTTTCATATCCTTGTAGTCTTCATATGCAATTGCAGGCAGAAACTTTACCGTAACAGAAGTTGGCTTTGTGCTGCCGGTGTTAAATACCGTGTATGAATTTAATAATGCAACCGGAACAACAGGGCACTGTGCTTTGTAAGCAGATTTAAACGAGCCGCCCTTCATAGGAAGCATTGTTTCCGGTGTGTGACAGATTGTACCTTCTGCAAAGATTGCGGCATTATTGCCGTTGCGAATATCGTCCGCCATCGCATTGATAACACCTAAGGACTGACGGATATCCGCACGGTCAATATCGTGTGCATGCAGACAGGTAAAGACATGTTTTAAAAATGGGATATTTTTTAATTCTTTCTTGTATACAATCGTAAATGGCTGTGGACATGCTTCTACGAGAGCAAGAGGATCGAAGAAGCCCTGATGATTCGGAAATAAAATGAAATGTGCATCTGTCGGAAGATTTTCGATTCCTTCTGTATGAAAGTCAATTTTGCCGCCGCGTACGGCATGATGTGTAATATCTCTGATACATGCATAGAGTTGTTCGTTCGTATAACGCTCGGGATGCCGGCCCATGCGATTTAGTCGGAGTAACATTCCCGGTACATATAAAAAGTTACGTAAAAACATCAAAATAATTCGTTTCATAAGAATCTCCTGTCGCTGATGTGCGTTGTGTTATCATTCTGGTGTCCAAAGGTGCAATCAAACATACATTGGCATCGAATTGCACAACACACGGATTTATAGTAATTTTATTATACCATATTTGCAGAATATAGTATACTTTATAGAAAGTGACTTGATATTGGTATGCAAGAAAACGATAGATACAAATCGGAGATGAGCAGAAATGATGTTTGATTTAGAAGAAGAATTAAAGAAATTGCCGGCAAAACCCGGTGTATACATTATGCACGATAAAATCGGCACGATTATTTATGTTGGGAAGGCAATCAGTTTAAAGAATCGTGTGCGACAGTATTTTCAAAGCAGCAGAAATCATACGGCAAAAATAAAAAAAATGGTGTCGCATATTTCGTATTTTGAATATATTATTACGGATTCGGAACTGGAGGCACTTGTTTTAGAATGTAATCTCATTAAAGAGCACAGTCCGAAATATAATACGATGTTAAAGGATGATAAGACGTATCCATTTATTAAAGTGACGGTGCATGAACCATTTCCAAGGGTGATGTTTGCGAGAGATATGAAGCATGATAACAGCAGATATTTCGGCCCGTATACATCGGCAGGAGCAGTAAAAGACACCATAGAACTGCTTTGCAAGCTCTACAAAATCAGAACGTGCAACCGAAGCCTTCCAAAGGACGAGGGAAAAGAGCGTCCATGTCTGAATTATCATATCGGGCAGTGCACGGCTCCGTGTCAGGGATATATTTCCAGCGAGGAATATAAGAAATCGATTCGTAAGGTCATGGATTTTTTAAATGGAAACTATTCGGACATTTTAAATGAATTGACGGAAAAAATGCAGGCGGCATCAGATAAGATGGAGTATGAGGAAGCAGCAAAATACAGGGATTTAATCAATAGTGTACGTCAGGTGGCACAGAAGCAAAAGATTACCTCAGATGATAATGAGGACCGTGATGTGATTGCCTGTGCATCAGACGGAACGGATGCGGTAGTTCAGGTGTTCTTTATTCGTGGCGGCAAGCTCTTAGGACGTGATCATTTTCATATGAGTGTGGCAACGGGGGATACAAGGAGTATCATTCTGTCCGAGTTTATGAAACAGTATTATGGTGGAACGCCGTATATTCCCAATGTAGTGATGCTTCAGGAAGAGATAGAGGATGCACAGCTTATCAGTGACTGGCTTAGCAAAATCAAGCGTAGAAAGGTGCAGGTGGTTACTCCGAAAAAGGGTGCGAAAGAGAAACTGGTTGAGCTTGCATACAAGAATGCGCAGATGGTACTTATTCAGGACGGTGAAAAGATTAAACGGGAGCAGCAGCGAACCATTGGGGCGATGAAAGAGATTGCAGATTGGTTAGGGCTGCCTAACATCAGACGAGCGGAAGCGTTTGATATTTCAAATACAAATGGTATCGAATCCGTTGGTTCTATGGTTGTGTTTGAAGATGGGAAGCCTAAGAAAAATGATTATAGAAAATTCAAGATTAAGACGGTTAAGGGACCGGATGACTATAAGAGTATGCGGGAAGTGCTGACAAGAAGATTAACCCGTGCCATTGAGAAATCCGACGGATTTGCCGTATTTCCGGATATTATTATGATGGATGGTGGTCGTGGTCAGGTCAATATTGCATTAGAAGTGCTAGATGAGCTGCATCTGCAGATTCCGGTATGTGGTATGGTAAAGGATGATAATCATAATACACGAGGTCTGTATTATAACAATGTGGAGATTCCGATAGACCGCCGAAGTGAAGGGTTCAAGCTGATTACCAGAATTCAGGATGAGGCGCACCGTTTTGCGATTGAATATCACAGAAGCCTCAGAGGCAAGGCACAGGTACATTCTGTATTAGATGGAATTGAAGGCATCGGACCGGTCAGACGAAAGGCACTGATGAAACATTTTCTGGATATTGAGAAAATTCGTGCAGCAAGTGTAGATGAATTAATGCAGGTAGATGGAATTACAGAACAGGTTGCCGGAAATATTTATCGTTATTTTCATTAAAGGAGTCGTCGAATCACGGAAATGTCGGAACATTGGCGTGAATTTCGAAGAATCTAAATAGAATATCAGTTTCATTTTTGTGCCTGATATGGTAAACTTAAAAGCAGAAATATGTACAGAAATGAATGAATCAAATGTGGAGGGTATATATATGAATGGAAATGAACGTGTAAAACTTGCGAAAGTCATTGAGAAGATGCAGTTAGAGAATCTGACACCGCAGATTGATGTATCTGAGACATGGCTGCACATTCCGGAAGTCAACAGACCGGCGTTACAGCTGACAGGCTTTTATGATCAGTTTGATAATGATAGAATTCAGATTATTGGAAATGTGGAATATTCTTATTTACAGAGTTTGTCGGAAGAAGAACGTAATGTGCGTTATGACCAGCTCTTATCAAGTAATATTCCGTGTCTGGTATTCTGCAGAAATTTAGAACCGGGTGAGAAGGTATTAGAGCTTGCCGTGAAGTATCAGATTCCGATTCTTCGCTGTAATGTGCCAACATCAACATTTATGGCAGAAGTCATTCGCTTCTTAAAGGTACAGTTAGCACCTTGTATTGTTATTCATGGTGTACTTGTCGATGTATATGGTGAAGGTGTGTTAATTACCGGTGAGAGTGGTATTGGTAAGAGTGAAGCCGCATTGGAGCTGATTAAGAGAGGCCATCGTCTTGTAACAGATGATGCGGTCGAGATTCGTAAGGTTAGTGATGAAGAACTCATCGGTTCTGCGCCGGGTGTTACGAAGTATTTTATCGAGCTTCGTGGTATCGGAATTATTGATGTCAAGATGTTATTTGGTGTGGAAAGTGTTAAGGAAACGCAGCAGATTGATATGGTAATTCAGTTAGAGGACTGGAAGCGTGATAAGGAATATGACAGACTTGGTTTAGAGGAAGAATATACAGAATATCTTGGAAATAAGGTTGTATGTCATGCACTTCCAATCAGACCGGGACGTAATTTAGCTGTTATCGTAGAGGCGGCAGCGGTAAATCACAGACAGAAGAAGATGGGCTACAATGCAGCGAAAGAATTATACAGACGCGTACAGGAGAACCTCATGAAGGGAGAAGATGACGATGAATAAATACTGTTTTGGTATTGACATCGGCGGTACGACAATTAAATGTGGGCTTTTCACACAGGAAGGTCAGCTTGTATACAAGACGCAGATTCCAACACGAACACAGATAGGCCCGAAGCCGGTGTTTCAGGACATTGCAGACTGTGTGATGGGGATTTTAAAGGAACAGCAGATGGATGCGCAGGACGTTTTAGGAATCGGTCTTGGTGTGCCGGGTTCTGTCAGAAGTGATGGTATGGTTGATAAATGTATCAATCTCGGCTGGGATGTCTTTTATGCAAAAGAACTGATGGAAGGCATTGTTCCATTTCCGGTTCATGCAGGCAATGATGCGAATATGGCAGCACTTGGCGAATACTGGCAAGGCGGCTCAAAGGAATATGCCGACAGTATGTTAATTACCATCGGTACAGGTGTCGGCGGTGGTGTGATACTAGGCGGCAGACCGCTTTATGGGTGTTTCGGTGCGGCAGGTGAAATCGGACATCTTCCGATTATTGATGATGAGACAGAGCATTGTAATTGTGGAAAGATTGGCTGCTTAGAGCAGCGTGCCTCTGCAACGGGAATTGTGCGTACAGCGAAGCGGCTGTTAAAATCTTCACAAGCAGAGTCCGTGCTTCGCAACAGAACAGAAATTACATCAAAGGACATTTTTGAGGCGGCACAGGCAGGAGATGCATTGGCGGAAGAGGTCGTGGAATGTATTGCGCAGGCGATTGCAAAAGGGCTTGCCTGTGCAGCAGGAATTATTGATCCGGAGTGTTTCGTAATCGGTGGAGGTGTGTCAGCAGCAGGTGAATATTTGCGGGAAAAGATTGAACGCTATTATCAGCAGTTGGTATTCCATCCGAGTAAGAATACGAACATTCGTCTTGCAACACTTGGCAATGATGCCGGGATGTATGGAGCAGCGAAGCTGGTGTTGATTTCGTAGGTCTTATTGTACGAATTCAGAATGGATATAATTGATATAAAAACAACAGACTCCTGATGGAATGTATTATATGATGCGTTCTGTCAGGAGATTTGAATGATAAGAAAGTTTGCAGCGAGGGAGAATGTATTAGAGAGGAGTGCAGATGCAGCAGGAACAGATTGAATATTTAACACAAATCGTAGGAGATAATCGTATTAAAATAAATGAAGCGATGAGCAAACATACTACGTTTCGTGTCGGAGGAGAAGCAGCGTGTATGATTTTTCCGAAGGATACGCAGTGTTTGCAGGATGCAATCCATTATCTCAAGCAGGAGCAGATTCCATATTATATATTGGGAAATGGAAGTAATCTGCTTGTAAGTGATGCAGGATATGACGGAGTAATGATTCATTTTGGCAGTAATTATGATGGATATGAATTTTTGCATGATTCCTGTGATTGTGCTGTTGATAAGAATTATGTTGTTTATGTGAAGGCACAGGCAGGAATGTTACTTGGCAGATTAGGAAGTGTCTGCGCTGAATACAGCCTGACAGGATTTGAATTTGCAGCAGGAATTCCGGGAACGGTTGGCGGTGCGGTTGTGATGAACGCAGGTGCGTATGGCGGTGAATTAAAGGATATTTTAGTCAGTGCAACAGTTATGGACGCAGAAGGAAACATAGTTACACTTTCTGATGATGAATTGGAATTGGGGTATCGTACGAGCATTATTCAGAAGAAAGATTATATTGTGTTAGAGGCGACCTTTGCCTTGCGAGCAGGTGCACAGACAGAAATTCGTGCAAAAATGCAAGAACTGGCACAGAAGCGTCGTGACAAACAGCCACTCGAATATCCAAGTGCCGGCAGTACATTTAAACGTCCACAGGGATATTTTGCGGCAAAGCTCATTGAAGATGCAGGACTCAAAGGCTATCAGGTCGGAGGAGCGCAGGTTTCAGAAAAACATGCCGGATTTGTGATTAATAAAGACCATGCGACGGCGGCGGATATTATTGCACTGACAGATGCGGTACACGATAAAGTATTGCAGGAATTTGGCGTTGAACTGGAATTGGAAGTCCGTAAAATTGGCTTTTAAATATTTAGGGAAATGTAGTGATAGCGGATTTGAGAAATATATCCAGCTCACACACCGGTTAAAAAATAAAGAATTACACAGCATAAGCGAAGTAACAAGATTAAGTGGATAGATAGAAGAAAGAAGAGAATCATATGAATATGGTAATTGTGACAGGAATGTCAGGAGCAGGGAAGTCGACAGCGTTGAATGTACTAGAAGATGAAGGATATTACTGCGTGGATAATATGCCAATTTCTCTGATTATAAAGTTCGCAGACTTGGCGGCACGACAGGAAGAGGGATATTCAAATATTGCATTGGGAATTGACATTCGCAGTGGTCATACATTAAATGAGATGGAAGATGTGTTAGAGGAATTAGAAAGCAGACATTATTCATATAAAATATTATATTTAGATTCGAGTGATGAAGTGCTTGTTAAGCGTTATAAAGAGACGAGAAGAACACATCCGCTTGCAAAGGATGACCGTGTAGATAAAGGAATTGCACAGGAACGCAGTCAGATGACCTTTTTAAAAGAACGTGCAGATTATATTATTGATACCAGTCAGTTATTAACGAGAGAGTTGAAACGGGAACTTGAAAAAATCTTTTTTGAAGGTGGTGGATATCACAATCTGTTTGTTACCGTTTTGTCATTTGGGTTTAAATATGGAATTCCGGCGGATGCAGATCTTGTATTTGATGTGCGTTTCCTGCCCAATCCATATTATATAGATGAATTAAAGACACTTACGGGAAATGATAAGCCAATTCAGGATTATGTGTTAGGATTTTCACAGGCACAGGAATTTTTAAAGCGTGTAGAAGGACTGATAGAATTTTTGTTGCCAAATTATGTAAAAGAAGGCAAAAACAGTTTGGTAATAGCGATTGGTTGTACGGGTGGAAAGCACCGTTCGGTAACACTTGCCAATGCAATTGCAAATCGTATTGCAGAGACAGAATATGGTTGTAAAGTAGAGCATCGGGATATTGAAAAAGATGCCAAACGAAAAAAATAGGCGGCGCAGGTGCGTTGCCGGATAGGATAGAAATATGTCATTTTCATCGGAAATTAAAGAAGAATTAGAGAAGAAGATAGACACGGCAAAGCACTGTCAGTTAGCAGAATTCGCAGCGTTGATGGCTTTTTGCGGAAAAATTCGCAGAAAGCAGGGCGGAGAAATGCAGATAGAAATCATTACGGAAAATGAAGTGGTAGGACGTAAGATTCTCATACTTGCTGACAAGTTATTTCAGATGCAGGAGGAGGATTTTGTCATTTTACATGAAGGCAAGCAGAACCATATTATCCGTATGCTGATTGAAAAACAGAAATTTGTTGCGCACATTTTGATGTCACTCAAATGGTGTGATGAACAGTTTACGCAGGTGGAGCCAGTCTTTGTACATCAGCGAATCATACAGAAAGATTGCTGTAAGAGAGCATTTGTAAGAGGGGCATTTCTGGCAGCAGGTTCTATCAGCGATCCGAATAAGTCGTATCATTATGAAATCGTATGTGAATATGAAGAAGATGCCCTGCATATGCAGCAAATATTAGAATTCTTTCATTTGGATGCAAAGGTTATTGCAAGAAAGCGAAATTACATCGTCTATTTAAAAGAAGGAAGTCATATTACAGATGTGTTAAATATTATGGGTGCATTTGTATCACAGATGAATCTGACCAATGTGATGATTTTAAAGGGCATGCGAAATGATGTGAACCGCAAGGTAAATTGTGAAACTGCCAACTTAAATAAGACCATTTCAGCGGCAGTCAAGCAGATACGTGATATAGAATATGTCAGGGATACCGTAGGATTAGAGAGTTTAAAAGACGGACTGCAGGAAGTTGCGTTGATTCGCCTTGCCAATCCGGATATGAAGCTAAAGGATATCGGAGAACTTTTGACACCGCCTGTAGGAAAGTCCGGGGTAAATCACAGGTTACGCAAAATTAGTGAAATTGCAGAAGAACTTCGGGGACCGGCAGAATAAAGCTGTGTGATGCACGACAGATAAAAATTCTCTGTCATAGAATTTTTCAATAAAATTTATTTATTTTTAAGGGATTAGTCTTGACAAACATAGTATAATGAAATCAATAGCGTAATGAAGGATATGTAATGTGTCCGGACAGGTACGAGAAGGAAAGGTGGAATATACAGTGACAAAGGTAGATATTATTTCAGGTTTTTTAGGTGCTGGTAAGACAACACTCATTCGTAAATTATTAAAAGAAGCATTAGCAGGAGAACAGGTTGTATTAATCGAGAACGAATTCGGTGAAATCGGTATCGATGGTGGATTCTTAAAGGATTCCGGCGTTGAAATCAGAGAGATGAATTCAGGATGTATCTGTTGTTCCCTTGTTGGTGATTTTGGTACATCTTTAAAGGAAGTTGTAGATAAATATCATCCGGACAGAATTATTATTGAGCCGTCAGGTGTTGGCAAGCTCTCAGATGTAATTAAAGCAGTGAAGGATCTTCATATTGAAAACGAAATTCAGTTAAACAGCGCATCAACAGTAGCAGATGCATCAAAGTGCAAGGTATATATGAAGAACTTTGGTGAATTCTTTAACAATCAGATTGAACATGCCGGTACGATTATTTTAAGCAGAACACAAAATATCAGTCAGGAGAAGTTAAATAAGGCAATCGAACTCATTCGTGGCTTAAATCCAAATGCGCATATTATCACAACACCTTGGGATGATATTGAAGGTGCACAGATTCTTGGTGCAATGGAAAATGTTACAAACTTAGAGTTAGAGATGCTCGCAGAAGCAGCAGAAAAGGCACATGCAGAGCATGAACATGAGCATCATCACCACGACGGAGAGGAATGTAGTTGTGGACATCATCACGACCATGACCATGACGAGCATGAACACCACCACCATGATGAAGAATGTGGCTGCGGACATGACCACGATCACGACGAACATCATCATCACCACGATGAAGAATGTGGCTGCGGACATGACCACAATCATGAAGAACATGAACATCATCATCACCACGATGGAGAAGAATGTAGCTGTGGACATCATCACGACCACGATCATGAAGGACATCACCATCATCATGCTGATGAAGTATTTACAAGCTGGGGAACAGAGACAGCGAATAAATATGACAAGGCCACACTTGATGATATCTTAGATACATTGGCAAATTCTGATGAATTTGGTAAGATTTTAAGAGCAAAGGGAATGTTGCCAACACCAGAAGGAACATGGATGTACTTTGATTTGGTACCGGGTGAATATGAAATTCGTGAAGGTAAGCCTGATTTCACAGGAAGAATTTGTGTTATCGGTGCAGAATTAAAAGAAGCACAGATTCAGAAGTTATTTGAGATTGCATAAATAGCAAGTATAAGAAATGTAGAAATAATTCGTGTAAATGTACACATATTCGCAAGAAGAAAATATTGCTGGAGACGGCACAGTGTATTGAAAAGTGATATACATTTCGTTAGATAGGGGAGCAAATGATTGTCTCCCCTATTCTTTCACAGGAAAATAAGAAGAGAATAGATTTATATTCAGCTTCAAAATAGAATTTAGAAGTGATATGTAATTAGGAATGAAAGGAAATAAAAGACATGGCACAGCAGGAAGAAGAATATCAGATTCCCGTATTTTTAATTAACGGACAGTTAGACAGTGGTAAGACAAGTTTCATCTCTGATACGATTGAGATGGGACAGTTTGCTGAAGCAAAGAATAAGTTATTGATTGTATGTGAAGAGGGCGAAGAAGAATATGATGAGAAGCTCTTAGCAGACAATGGTGTATCAATGGTAGTTCTTGAAAAAGAAGAATTTACGGAAGAGAAGCTCAAAGAATTAGACAAGCAGTATGATCCGTGGATTGTTATTATTGAATATAATGGTATGTGGGATCCGGCACTTGCATTTGAGACAGCGAAGCCATTTGGATGGGAAATCTATCAGTCTATTACATTGATTGATGCACCGCGTTTTAGCAACCAGTGGGCAAATATGAAGTCTATTATGGTTGAAATGGTTAAGAATGTCGAGATGGTTGTATTCAACCGTTGTAAGACCAGTATGGATCTTGGCAGCTATAGAAGAAGTATTCGAGCTTTGAATTCTGCCGTACAGATTGTATTTGAAGATGAAAAGGGCGATATGGTATCTATCGCAGAACAGCTTCCATATGACATCAATGCAGATGTTATAGAGGTGGAAGATGAAGATTATGGTATCTGGTATATGGATGTAAATGAACGTCCAGAAGTATATAAGGGCAAGACGGTTCGTTTTAAGGGACAGGTTTTAAAGAACAAATATTTTAAAGATAAGAACTTTGTTGCCGGCAGAAAAGTTATGACCTGCTGTGCAGAAGATACATCATTTATCGGATATATCAATTACTATGATGATATTGCATCGTTAGAAAACAGACAGTGGGTTACTGTTACTGCAACGATAAAATATGAGTTCCAGATGGCTTATAAAAAGAAAGGACCCGTTCTGTATTCAAGCAAGGTGGAGCCGGCCGAAGCACCAAAAGAAGAGTTGGTATTCTTCTAGAATTCTAGAAAAAATACAGAAGAAAGTCCGTGCTGTGTGAAACATTGCAAGGATAGACATGGAATGTGTTATTTGAAATTCGTTGCATAAAAATGGATTATTAGGGGGGTGTCAAAAGGCAAAAAATCTTTTGACACCCGAATTTATATATGCATAAGATTCGATATAAGAAGTTGTAGAATAAGAAATAGTGAATTGTTAGAAATATAACAATGTGGAGAGAAATCATGATTCAGGATATACAGCCAAAAAAATTAGATAATCAATATAAACAGATGCAGCCTGGGGCAGAAGATATTGTACTGTTGTTTGAAGGAGCAAGTGTCTTAGCGCAGATGCAGAAAGAGGAACTCATTTATCCGGTATATGATACATTTGTACAGCAGGGTATTGCAGAAGCGTATACATATACGTATTTGTTATCGGTAGATGCAGAGAACTATTTTCTTGCGACAAAAAAGGAGAAAGAATCCGTTCAGAGAGGTGCATTTTTAGGAGAACGGTCCGATGCAAACGTACATCAGGAATATAGGGAAGTCCTAAAGGATTATGTATTTATTGGTGTGGACAGCTTTCGAAAAAGTAAGCCCAAGGATAGAGCATTTGCAGTGATTACGGCATATCATTTGTATGGATGGTACAGAGATAATCAGTTCTGTGGTCGTTGTGGAAAGAAAATGGTTCCGGACAGAAAAGAGCGAATGATGCGCTGTGAATGTTGTCGCAATATGGTATTTCCAAAGATTAGTCCGGCAGTTATCGTTGGAATTACAGATGGTGACAGGATTTTGTTTACAAAGTATGCAGGACGTTCTTATACGAATTATGCGCTCGTAGCAGGATTTACAGAAATCGGTGAGACGTTAGAGGAAACTGTTATTCGGGAAGTGAAAGAAGAGGTCGGCTTAGATGTTACGAATGTCCGTTATTATAAGAGCCAGCCATGGGCATTGAGCGGAAGTCTGCTTGCAGGCTTTTACTGTGATTTAGTCGGGGATGATACGATTCAGTTACAGGAAGATGAATTGTCAGTCGGAGAATGGATTTATGCAAAAGATATTGACGTGGAAGATGATGGAATCAGTCTGACAAGAGAGATGATGTTGAAATTTAAGGCGGATCATACATGAAACAGGAAGAAGTAAGAGTATATCATGAATTTGGACCATTATATGATGCCAAGTCAGAAATTTTAATTATGGGTTCGTTTCCTTCGGTAAAATCAAGAGAACAGCAATTCTACTATGGACATCCGCAGAATCGCTTTTGGAAAGTGCTTGCAGCATTGTATGATGTGAAACCATTACAGACGATAGATGAGAAGAAAGCATTTCTTTTAGAGCATCATATTGCATTGTGGGATGTCATTGAAAGCTGCGTCATTACAGGTTCATCGGATAGTTCTATCAGAGAGGTAAAGGTCAATGATATTGCAGGTATCGTATCAAAGAGCAATATTCATTCCATATATGCAAATGGAACGAAAGCGTATGAGTTGTATACAAAATACACGTATCCAACAACGCAGATAGAAGCAGTGAAACTTCCGTCCACAAGTCCTGCCAATGCAGCTTGGAATATGGAACGGCTTCTTGCGGCATGGCAGGTAATTTGGCACAAATAATATGTGTTGATGTGAATGAAACGCTTTAGTTTTGTAAATGGTGTGTCGGGCGTGAATGTCTGCATTTCCATTTGCAAAACAGGATTCCGGCAAAGGTGCTAATGAGTGTTGCAAGGAGTGCCGGTCCGATAACAGCGGTCGGGTTGGTACTTCCATATTGGCTTCGATACGCAATAATATTGATGGGAATGAGCTGTAAGGAGGATATGTTTAGAATCAGAAATGTGCACATCTCATCGCTGGCAAACGTCGTGTCTATAGGAGAAGAATCTTGGGTAATAGAAGAATTCGAGCTTCCTTTTTCCTGTTCTAAGAGAGCGAGTTGTTCCATGGATTTGATGCCGGCAGGAGTAGCGGCCCAGCCTAGTCCTAAAAGATTGGCAATGACGTTGGTTGTCATATATTGCATGGCAGGGTGTTCTTTTGGAATGTTTGGAAATAACCAGTGCATAAACGGTGCAATTTTTTCTGTGATTTTTTCAATCAGACCGGAAGCGGTGGCGATTTGCATAAGTCCCGTCCAGAAAGAGAGAATTCCTAACATTGTAATACATAAGGTTACAGCATCTTTGGCACTGTTTAAGGCACCGTCAGCAAGAGCAGAACCATTGCCGCTTGCGATTCCGTAGACGATGCCAATGAGAATCATGATTCCCCATAAAATATTTAACATGGATGAACTCCTTTCTAATTTTCGGTTTGTGGAGGAACTCTGCCTGATAGATGGACGGGAATTCGTGATGAACGGACGCATATCGAAAAAGATAAATTTATTTTGAAAACGCAAACTCGCCTACGGCTCAAACAGTGCGCTTTTCAAAATAAATTATTTT
>AUXO010203790.1_pt1 | contig 48479 bp, 30 predicted proteins | sample 768731 | NCBI WGS metagenome assembly AUXO01 (sample SAMN02715735, study PRJNA202380) | gut metagenome | biome: sheep rumen | host: Ovis aries | place: New Zealand: Palmerston North | reverse complement strand
TAGCCAAGCGGTAAGGCATCAGACTTTGACTCTGACATGCGCTAGTTCGAATCTAGCCAGCCCAACCAAAAAATAACTAGTATAGCGAATGAAATGAAATGAACTATACTAGTTTTTTTTCGTTAGTTTGTTAGTAAGCAGAAATAGCGTTCGAAGACCATGCGCGGCGCCCTGAGCGAATGCGAAGAAGTGCCCTTGGGGTATTCGAATCTAGCCAGCAACAAAAAAAGCTCTAAAGCATAGCCTTGAGCTTTAATCATATTCTATCTATATTGATGGATCTTCATATTCTTCTACTGGTTCTTGTTGCATTTGTTTATTTGATAAATCAATTCCCATCATAGCCTCCGTAACCTCTCTATATAGTTCAACATAACAATCTAATGCTATTGGTCCATTATCTTTTTCAATATCTGACCAATCATGATTAGTTATCTTTTCGTCTAAATCTTGTCTTATTTTCATATATCCATAAGTGCCATCTGCCAAATCTTGTGAATAGACTCTTTCAAGACTTGGTTTTATATGCTCATCAAACCATTTTTGATTTGTTGTTATGCCATAGTACTTATATAACATATCTGCCAACACATATACTCCATATTGTTCTATATCTGCAACCATAGCTCTAAATTTACTACCATCTACTATATCTTCTTTTGAATCCCATTCAATTCTACCATCAGGAGTTTTAATTGGTTTTCTAAATATATATCTACCAATATTTTTTGGGGTTGTTTCTTCTGGTGAATACATAGAATCATATTTGCCAGAGCAATCAAATCCCGCTCCATGTCTAATCCATTCATCAAATATTCTATCTTGAGTAAGATGCTTTAACACTCCAGTATAAATATCTTTTGGAAGATCTGCATTTGTTTCTTCAAATTTCTTAATATTAGTATCTTCTCCAAGTACACATGCTCGATATCCTGGTGCTTTATATATTATCTCATTCCTAATGCTTTCTTTATCAACAGCTTTTAAATCAGTTGGATAGTGCATATAAGAAGTATCTGTTCCATCTGAGTTTTTTTCAAAATGACCAGGAGCTCTATCTCCAAAATATTTTCTAAGAGCATCTGCTAAAAGAACTTGTGGTATCTCTTTTGTTATATTATCAACAATTGTATTAATTTCATCTTTAGATAAAACCTGTCCTTGTTTTAATCTCTTTATTCTTTCTAATTCTAATGCTGAAAAAATTGTTATTAAAGTATGTTGCATTGTAATCATAATTCTATTCCTTTCTATTTTCCACTCATACAGCTCATTGTATCACAAAAAGACAATTGTAGCAAATTAATAATTAAAAATGGAGCTAAAATCTTTTTAGCTCCATTTTCTTTTATAATATTATCTTGATTTACGCGCTTTTTTAGACATCACTATATTTCTGCGTCTTATAATAACTACAGCCATTATAATTAATACGCCTGTTAAGATTAATAAATAATCTTTAACAAATGACATTAAACCTGTTGAAATTGATAGTAATACAGGTGCCATATCTAAATCATCTTCTCCAACAACTTTATTATTTGGTGTAGAATCAATATCTTCTGTAGCACTATCATTGTAATGACTGCTTATCTCAGCAACATTTACTTTTTGTCCCATGTTAGATTCTGAATTCTTCCATTTCAATGTAACATTTACTGAAGCACTTTCTCCAGGTTTTAATAATTTTTTAGCAAGTGCATTTGTTGTTATAACACCAGTAGATGAACCTTCCATCCAATCTAGATTATCCTCTTTAACAAATTCTAATCCTTCAGGAACATAATCAGTGATTTCAGTTGCATAACCTTCTATTTCACCTTGGTTTTCTACTGTAATCTTATAGACAAATTTAATTATTGTTGAAGCTATTCTTCTCTTATTTACTTCAACTTTCATTAAAGCATCTTTGCTTTTAGCATCTATCTCTGTTGTTTTTCCATCAACAGTTACAATAACTTTTGATAATTCTTTCTTCAATGCTAGATCAAAATATTTAATATGGATATTTTCATCGTCTAAATCGTCTTCTGCTTCAATTCCATTTCCTGGTGTTGAATCTTTATCCTCTACTGGATTTCCATTCTCATCTGCATCATCTGATATTTCCGCTATATTTCTAATCAATCTTGCTTTTGCAATTGAAGTATCAGCTAACATATCTTTCTCTGATACTTGGAACACAATTATTACATCTCTATAATCTGGATTTGCTTCACCATTCTTGCTATTAATATCTTCAGCCTCATCATATGGCAATAATAGATTATTTTCACCACGTTTTTCAGATTCTGCTTTAGATAAATACTTAGTTCTTACAGTTACCGCATCTTCCAAATTGTCTGTTGGATTGCCTTTTTTATCATATAATTTCCAACCATATTTAATATTGGTTTCATTATCATCTAAGAATACTAATCCTGTTGGTAAATTATCTAATACTTCTTCAGCATAACCAGCTTTGCTTCCTTCATTATATACTCTAATTGTATAGAATATTACATCATTGTTAGCAACTGCAAGTGGTGAAGAAGGATGACTAAAGCTTAATCCTTTATTTGATTTTGTTATAATTGGTTCTCTATCTTTAACTTCTTCATCATTAACTTTAGTAATAAATTTTTCTAATGATAAATCAAATTTTCCAACATTAAGTTTTTCATGATCAATATCATCTTCGTCTGGATCATTGTTTTTAGGTGTAGAGTCTACATCATCAATAGGATTTCCATTAGGATCTTCGTTTTTAGTAATTTCTGCTGTATTGACTATTGAAGCAGTAGCATCTTCTACCTTACTTATATCTATCTTAAATACTACTTGAACATCTTTATAGTCTGGATTTAAATTATCTCCAGTTGATGTTATTGACTTTGATGAGTCAAAAGCTTTAATTAAATTATCTTCACTTTTTTCTTTTGATAAATAATCAGTTTTAACTTTATTGCCATCGACTACCCAGCCATATTTTTTATTAACTTCGTTATCTTTTACAAATACTAATCCTTCTGGTACATCATCTTCTATTTCAGCAGCATAACCATCTATTTCACCTTCATTATATACTCTAATTGTATATGTAATTAAATCTCCATCAGCTGTATTTAATGGTGTTACAGGATGATTGTAAACTATTTCATTATTAACAACTTGAATTGTTGGAATTCTATTTGTAATATCTCTATCATTAACTTTAGTAATAAATTTTTCTAATGCTAAGTCAAATGCTTTAACATAAATATCTTCATAATCATTATCGTCTTGATATGATCCGTCTGGATTTTTTTCAGACTCTGGATAATTATCAGGGTTTACAGTACTTGGTATTGAGTCCTCATCCACGATATTTTCTCCAGACTCATCTGTGTTCTCTGTTATTTCTGCAATATTTCTAATTGTTACTCTTGATTTTTCACTATTTATTCTAAATACAACTTTTATATCTCTGTAATCAGGATTTGAATTATCCTCGGACTTATCAATTTCTTTAGTTGCATCAAAAGCTTTTATTAGATTATCTTCATTTCTTGCTTCTGATTCTTCTTTTGATAAATATGTTGTCTTAATTGATACCGCCTTAGAAACATCTGTAGTTTCATTTCCTTCACTATCAACCATTTTCCAACCATATTCTTCGTTGGTTGAATTATCAGATACAAATTCCAATCCTTTTGGTATAAAGTCCTCTATCTCAGCAGCATATCCACTTATACCGCCTTCGTTATAAGCTCTAATTGTATATGTAACAAAATCTCCATTTGAAACTTTTAATGGAACCCTTGGATGTGTATATACAAGTTCTCCTGTTTCATTATCCATTGCTACATCAGGAATTCTAGCTGGTGAAGTTGTGTTATTAACTCCTGTAATAAATTTTTGTAATGCCAAATCAAATTTAGCTGGAGTCAACACTTCTACATCAAAGTCATCTTGGAATGTTCCATCTGGATTTTTCTCTGAATCTGGATAAGTTAATGGATCCATACTTCCTGGTGTAGAATCTCTATCTGCTATTGGTGAAGTACCATTTGGACCTATAGGTTTTCCATCTTCATCAAATGAAGTCGCTATTTCAGCGATATTTTGATAATTTTTAGCTTCTAATGAATCAGCTATAACTATACAAGTTATTTCTACATCACAATAATCTAGTTGCGTTCCATTCTTTATATCAAATGGTTCTAGAATATTATCAGGATTATTAACATCAGCATATTGATTATTAACTGCTGCAGGATATCCACGTAATGATGTAATTCTTACATCATCAAAACTGTTTGGATTTCCATTGAAATCATCTAGTGATAAGTTTTTGGTTAATCCTGGAATTGAAGTAATTGCTCTTGAAATTCCTCCTTCACCCAAAACTTCCCAGTTCTCATTTCCTTTATAATCTAATATAAGAGCTAAACCATCTGGCAAATAATCCTTAATAATTCCTGCATATGCGCGTTTACTGCCTTCGTTATATACTCTAATTTTATATGTTATTACATCACCTTTTTGAACTGTTATAGGTGCTTTTTGTAATGTATAATCAGCATTTTTAGCTCCATTTTTAAGTGGTGCAACACTAACTACTGGCTCTCTACTTGCCTCTAATTCTTGCCCATTTACTTTTGTAATAAATTTCTTTAAATTCAAGTCATATACTGTTGGGTTAATTAAAACCTTTTCAAAATCATCATCATCTTGAATACCCTTATAGAAATTATCTTTTTGACTCAAATCTGTTGGATTACTTGAATTTCCATTATATGTAGATAAATCTATGTTTGAAATATTAATAGAGCTTGCATCTGAATCTCTATCCTCTGTAGGATTTGTTGTGTTCAATGATACTATTTCTGCAATATTTGTTAGAGTTGTAATTGATGAAAAATTACCTGTTACTGTACATTGAATTTGTACATGTCCAGATACTATTGTACTTCCACCTTCAAATGCACCTATTGTTTTATCAGCTAAATATGTTGAAATATATGCATTTGGATTTGTTGCACTTTGTTGCCATCCATACTGTTGGTTAATAGTACTATTTGGAGTAAGTGTTAATCCTTCTGGTAAATAATCTACAATACCATCTACTGTAGCATCTCTATTTCCCTCATTATATACTCTTAACTCGTATGTAATTACACTTCCCTCATTTACCTCAAGTGGTTCTTTTGAACCTAGATACTTAGCAGTTGAATCTGCTCCAGATACTAAATCTGAAAGAATAACTTGTGGTTGATTTGCAGAAGGATTTGTTGATCTATTAATTGTTGTTCCATCTACATCTATAATATATTTTCTTAAAGCCAAATCTCTATCTGGTACATCAACAATAACTTTTTCAAAATCGTCATCGTCTTCTAAGCCTTTATAGTAGTAATCTTTATCCGTTAAATCTGTTTTATTTGTATCTGAACCTGAAAATGCTGCCATATTAATTTGACTAACATCTTTAATTGAATTAGCTTCAGAATCTTCATCAATAGGATTTTGATTATATATTTCTGCTATATTGGTTAATATTGATTGATCATCTATATTATTTCCAACTGTACATTGCAATTGCACAAATTCTGAATCAAGATTATTTCCCATTTGTGCCTTATAAGGATCAATCATTTTACCAGCTGTATATGTAGTTCTAACAATTCTTCCATTAGAAGAAGCTGTCCAGCCATATGTTGTATTAATTGTACTATTCGGTGTTAATGTTAATCCAACAGGTAAATAATCTATAATTTCTTCTGCAGAACCTTTTACAATTCCCTCATTATAAACTCTTAATTCGTATGTGATTACATCACCAATCTTAACTGTGACCGGTGACTTAGAGCCTTTATACTGTGCTCCACCATCAGTATCAATTGTAGAAGTATCAATCTCAGGTGTATTAGAAGCACTATTATTTGATCTATTTACAACTGTATCATTAACTTTTACAATATATTTTCTCATTGCCAAATCTGGTTTTAGTGATGGCAATTCTTTATTAACATTTTCATTTACTGGTTCTGTTTCTCTTGTAACTAATACAAGCGGTTGATTTGTATCAACAGAGTTTTCCCACAATGATACTTTTACTTCTGCTTTGTTATATGAAAGATTTAATTGAACCTTTGGAATTGTATTATTATCAACAGGAACATAAACATAATAGTTTTTGTCTAAAATTTCGTTAATAGCTGAAGTTGTAAAATCAGCTTCTCCTTCAATTTTAAGCTTATAACTTGTTGAAGCAATAACATTTGTTCCATCTGTTAATGTTATTGTTGGTTCAACTGTTCCAGAATTCACCTTAAATGGTCCTACTACATAATAAGCTCCATCACTCATATTTTCTATATTTGATGTAAGATCACTTGATGTTACTCCAATTGATGGATATGTTTCAGTAGGACTCTCTGCACCGACTTGTGCCGCACTAACTAAATAATCATATAGCTTATCACATAAATCTTGACGCACTGCAGAAATTGAAACATCTACAAAATCTGTAGTTGTAGCATCTAAATATTGTAATAGAATTGATTTCATTGATTGATATTTACTATTATCTGGATTTGAAAAATGCCAAAATGCCCACTGTTGAACCACATCAATATCATCATCTGTAATCGTCGATTTTATCAAATTTAAATCATCTTGATTATGTATCTCGTTTGCAAAAGCTTTTCTTAAATATTCATCTTTATAAGCTGCCGCACCACTTTCCTTAGGTAAGTAAAAGTTATCGCATAACCATTTTAAGGCTTTATAATTATCGTTCGATAATCCTAAAGCTGTAACTTTTGGATTAGATTGATTTTTAAAATCTCCCTCATTTGTATACAACAATCCACCATCTTGGACAGGGAATGATTTGTCAGCGTCTATACAATAAAAAGTATCAACAGCATCTATATCACCAGCTTGAACGACTTTAAATACTGTAGTGCCACTCAATGAGTATCTGTATGAAGTTCTGTCATAGTTATTAATTAAATCACTTGGTAATGTTCCAGAAGATTCACTTCCCCCAACTCTCATTGGACTAGCATACAATTGTGCGCTCTCTGATTGCTGAGTTAATTTAGTTACTGCTAAAACTTCACTCATATATGGTAATAAAATTGCAAAAACGCAAAGTATTGCTATAATCTTTTTCGTACTACTTTTAACCATATCTCTCAACTTCCTTTATAAAATATTTAGAAAACTCTATGTATCGTATAATATCACACTTTTTATGCTTTGTAAATTCTCAAACCTTTATATTTTAATAACTTTTTCAATACACAATTCTTACAAATAAAAAAGAATGTAACATTTTTTGTTACATTCTTTTTTAAAACTTAGAATCTCTTTATTTTAAATAGTTTTGAGCCTCTTTCAATTGCGTATCTTCTAATTCTTTTCCTTCTTCTTTTTCTGGTAATTCAACTTTATAATCTGGCTCAATTCCAATTTTATTAATTGATGTATTATTTGGTGTTAAATATTCAGCTATAGTCAATTTCAAAGCAGAACCATCTTTTATTTGATATACTGCTTGAATCACTCCTTTTCCATATGTTTTAGTTCCCAATAGTTTTGCCCTATTATAATCTTTCAATGCCCCAGATAATATTTCAGAAGCGCTAGCAGAATACTCGTTTACTAATATTATTAGTGGACTTTTGTCATCAATTGGGGCTATTTTGGTTTTAACTGCTTCTGTTGTGCCGTTAGCTGTTTTTATTTGATAAATAGTTGAATTAATCGGCAAAAAGAACGAAGCTATTTTTTCACATTCAGTTACTATCCCTCCTGTGTTATATCTTAAATCGACAATATATTTTTGCGCGCCTTGATCTTTTAGTTTTTGAAGCTCTTTACCAAATTCATCTGCACATCCTTCATTAAATGTTACTAATTGAATATATCCAATATTATTTTCCAACATTTTAGATTCTACGTGATAAACTTGTACTTCCTTGGTATGCATGTCAAATGAAATATATTCATTTTTTCTTAAAACAGTAAGCTTTACTGGAGTATTTTCTTTTCCTTTTATCTTTGAAACAATTTCATCAGATGAAGCGTTTGATACATCTTCATCATTTACGCCAACAATTACATCTCCAGATTGAACTCCAGCTTCTTCTGCTGGTGAATCTTTAATAGTCGATACAACTTCTGTGCGTCCATCCTTTTCTGTTAAGTATACACCAATTCCACAATAACTTCCCAATGCTTGTTCATTAAATTTTTCATATTCTTCTTTTGAAAAGTATTCAGAGTATTCATCTCCTAAACCTTCAACATAGCCTTGCATTGTTTTAGTAATCAATTCTTCATCATTAATATCTTTTGCATAGTAGTACTTTTTAGAAATAAAATCTCTTAATTCATTTAAATTATTTACTAATGTTTGCATTGTTTTTTTGGAATCATGAGTTTCGTCAACTGCTTGTATTGATAATTGATTATTCTTCTTAATATGTTGGATTGATGATGCAAAAAAGATAAAACAGAATGCAAGTGTAATACATACGGAAAGAATAATAGCAAGATTCATCTTTCGTCTATACTCATCCTTAATAGACATTATATCATCAATATGCTTTTCAACATCAAGTTTCATTAATTGATATTTTGATGAATCCTTACTTTCTTTAGAATTATCAAATAAATTGTCTTCATTATTGCCATTGTTCATTAATAAAGCCTCCTAAAATATAAACATCATTTCTATTTCAAAATGATGTTTATGATTTATATTTATTATTTTATGGTAAATATGATAATGGATTTACAGGCGAACCATTTATTCTTACTTCAAAGTGTAAATGTGTTCCTGTTGAATTACCTGTAGAACCAACTGTCATAAGTGCTTGCCCTTGTGACACGCTTTGTCCTTCTGAAACCAATCTTGAACCTGCCAAACCATGTGCATATAATGTTGCTACACCATTTCCATGATAAATAACAATATATTCACCATAGCTACGATAGTTGCCACTTGAACTTCTTAGTGCTGTAGAAGTAATAACTGTCCCGCCTTTTACTGCAACTACTCTTTTTCCTACTACACCTATATTAACATCTACACCTGTATGACCTCTATATGATGGATAATTCTTATTAGCAATATTTCCTCTAGATAATCCTTGTACAGGGAATATAAATCCACTTGCACTTACTGAAGCTGCTGCACTTGATGCACTCTTACCTGAAGCTCTTGCTGCAGCTGCTGCCTCTTGAGCAGCAATTTGATTTAATCTTCTTCTAATTGCAGCCTTGTCACTCTCGATTGCGTCTAATTCTTCTTGAACAGTTCTTTCCTCTGCAGATAGTTGACTTACAACACTTCTTTTTTGTGCAGATACTGAAGCTAACTCATTTTTTCTAACTTCAATTGTTTGCTTTGAAGCTTGCACTTCTACTCTTTTAGATTCTAGCTCTGTTTTAGCTTTTTCTATTTCTTGTTTTTCTGACACTATCTTATCTAATAAAGCAGTGTCATGTTCTGTCAACTTGGAAATTAGGTAATATTTTGAAATAAAATCTGATAACCCTTCCGCATTCAACAAAACATCTAAATAAGACATTTTTCCTGTTTTATACATTGCTACTAATCTTTTATCTAATAGCTGTTTATTTTCTTCATAATCTTTTTCTTTTTGTGCTATTTCATCTTGTTTGGTTGTAATTTGAGTATTCAAATCATTAATTTGTGCTTCTAATTGATCCAATTCTTCTTCATATGATGATATTTGAGAATTAAGATTATTGATTTGTTCAATATTAGCTGATTTTTGGTTTTGTATACTATGTAATTCATCTGTAGCTTCTTGAAGTTGTTTATTTAATGTTGATTGCTGTTGTTGTAAATTAGTTTTTTCCGAAGCAATTACATATGTAAAACTTGAAAACAAAATCAATGTCAAAATCAATAAAGATATTGATTTTCTTACATATTTCATAAGTATATTTCCCCCAATTTTAATTGTATACATAGCCTGTAGCTTGTAAATAAGTTAATGGTTCTACAGGTGTACCATTTATACGCACTTCAAAATGTGCATGTGGTCCGGTAGCATATCCAGTTGACCCTACTTTTAGGACTACATCCCCAGCACTAACTTCCTGCCCAACAGATACAACAATCTGACTACCATGGGCATATAATGTTTGTATTCCTCCGCCATGATCTATCATGACATAATTTCCATACGCTGTATTATACTCCGCTGCTATAACAATTCCTTTATTTGAAGCAACAAAATCTGCTCCTGTTGGCGCTCCAATATCAGTACCAGTATGTAATTTATATACTCCTGTAATTGGATGTGTTCTCATTCCAAACTTTGAAGTAATTTTATTATAACCAGGAACTGGCCATACAAAATCTCCCCCAACATATGGTGTGCCTGAAGCATTAGCTGCCACTAGTAATTTAATTCTTGCTTCTAACGCAGCAATTTGATTTCTATATTCTTCAATTTGATTATGATATTCTAAATCCTCTTTATTAAGAGTTGCAACTTTATTGTCTTTTAACACTTTCATATTGGTTAATGCGACTTTAGTTTTGGTTGCTTCATCTATATTGTAATCTAACTCACTTTGATATGATTTTAGTGTTTCCTCAAGCGCAAGTATACTGTCCCTTTTTTCCTTTACTTCGTTCAATAAATCAGAATCTGCTTTTACAATTTTAGAAATCAAATAATAGTTAGATAAAAAAGCTGACAAGCTATCTGAATTTAGTAATACATCAATATATTCAACCTTTCCCATTTTATACATTGCAACTAATCTATCATCTAATATCTCTTTTTGAGTATCATACTCTTCTTGCGCGATATCCAACTTTTCTTGAGTTGACTCAACATATTTATTAATTTCTTTTGCCTTAATAAGTAATTCTTCTACTTCATTTTCTTTATCTGTTATTTGTTGAGATAGTTGTTCAATCTCAACAAGCATTGAACTCATTTCTTCTTCGTTATAAGAAATAATACTTTCTTTGGTTGAAATTTCCTTTTCTAAAGACTCTCTTTCTTGGTTCAAATAATCAATATCTGTAGAATTAGTTATATTGCTCGTAACGACGTTGGTATTACTGGAGCCTCTAGAAAAACCTTGCTTTGATGTGCTAGTAAAATAATCATCACGCATTGTGGCATCTGTAGAATTACCAATAATATTTTTTCCATATACATTTATTGAGCTTAAAACTATTACTAAAATCATTATTAAATTAATTTTAATAAAGTTTTTTATTTTCAAACTAAACCTCCAAATATTTTTTCATTGAAATACTACTTCCCAAAACTCCTATTCCTATTCCTAAGAATGCATTTACAGCGATTAGATATAAGTATATATCTTCAAACTTTAATAATGTTACTTGCATTGATGTCAAAATTGTTGATGTTTCAATCTTAGCGATAATCAAGCTATAAAGAATAGCAATTATTCCTAAAGTTATTGCACCAGCCATAATGCCAATCATTATACCTTCAACAACAAAAGGTCCCCTAATAAAACTATTTGTTGCTCCAACATATTTCATAATTGATATTTCTTTTCTTCTATTATGAACAGACAATTTTATTGTATTCGAAATAATTGTTATTGATATTACTAATAGCAATACAAATATAACTCCTATACCAATTCTTAAAGCATTTGCTATTTTAATTAAAGCATCAATTGTCTCATCAGAGCTTTGTATTGAATCCACAAACTCCAATTTATTTATTTCTTCTTGGACATAATCCATTTTTTCCAAATCTGTTAACTTAACTATATATGAAGCTGGAAAAATATTTTTTTCACCATCATATCCACCAAGTAATTCTTGATAATCTTTTAAATCTTCCTTCATAGAGTCTAAAGCTTCTTGCTTTGATTTGAATGTTACAGTATTTACTCCATCAATACTGTAAATTTTTTCTCTTAATTCTTCAACTTGCTTATCTGTTGCCTCATCTGAAATAAAAACTTCTACGCCTTGTGCCATTTGAATTTGAGACATCGCATGCTCGATATTTTCACCTATTGAAAAGAAAACACCAAACAATAGCATTGCACATATCATTGTAACCAATGAAGAAACTGAAGCTTTACCATTTTTTATAATATTCTTGAAACCCTCACCGAATAAATAAGAAAAACTATTATATCTCACCGCTATAACCACCTTTCTTATCATCTCTTACAATGACACCTTTTTCAATTTGAATAACTCTTTTACGCATTTTATTAACAATATCCCTCGCATGTGTAGCCATTACTACCGTTGTTCCTCTAGCATTAATATCATTCAATAAATTCATAATATCCCATGCGGTCACTGGGTCTAGGTTTCCAGTAGGCTCGTCTGCAATAATCATAGCTGGATTATTCACCAAAGCTCTAGCTAACGCTACCCTTTGTTGCTCACCTCCTGATAACTCATCTGGATAACATTTATCTTTTCCACTAAGCCCAACTAGAGACAATACCATTGGTACTTGTCTCCTAATATGTCTTGATGTAGCATTAACAATATACATCGCAAATGCAACATTTTCATATACAGTTTTATCTGGCAATAAACGAAAATCTTGAAATACAATTCCCATACTTCTACGTAAAAACGGAACCCTTTTTTGTTTTAAAAAAGTTATATCTTTACCATTTATTATAATATTTCCTTTATCTGCCTCTTCCTCTTTTAATATCATCTTTATCAATGTTGATTTTCCAGAACCTGAAGGTCCAACTAAAAAAGCAAATTCACCTTTTTCAATTGTAAAACTAGCATTATTTACAGCAACAGTTCCGGTATTATAAACTTTTGAAACGTTCTTGAATTCAATCATTAATATAAATACCTCTCTTATTAATCAACTTTAGTGATTTTTATTTTCATTCTCATTTTGAGCAAAATATTCCATTAAAAATTCTAAATTATCATACATTTTTTTTGAATAAAAATCAATAAAAATGGAAAATTGTAACACTAACTTAATAGTATATTGAACTTTTGCAAAAAAATTTTAACCTCTACACTTGAGTATAAAACTTTATACACTTATCTGCTATAGATTCATAATCCAGACCATACTCTTTTACTAATTCATTTGCCTTTCCTGATTGAGTAAAAGTATCATTAATCCCAATTTTATAAAGCCTTTTTGGATACTTTTCCACCAACACATCAGCTATTGCTGTACCTAATCCGCCTATCATATTGTGTTCTTCCACAGATACTAAACATTTTGTGGATTGTGCACACTCTAAAATTATATCCTCATCAATTGGCTTTATACTTATCATATCAACAACTCTACAAGTTAACTTCTTACCTTCGTAATTATAATTCTCAATTATTTCCTTTGCTTTTAGCGCTTGATATACTTCTGTTCCTGTAGCAAAAATTGTAATATCTTCTCCATTACCATGAACAATTGATTTTTGATTTTTACCAATTTCATTATAAATACATGGCGTAGCTAAACGAGCTAATCTTATATATACTGGACCATTTATTCCCAATGCCATATCCATCACCATTTTGGTTGAAACATCGTCTGATGGACTGAAAATATGCATATTGGGTAATGCTCTCATCAAATTAATGTCTTCTAACATTTGATGAGTTGCTCCATCTTCACCCACAGTTATACCACTGTGAGTACCTATTATTTTTACATTAGCATTTGGATAACAAATTGAAGTTCTTATTTGATCATAACATCTTCCCGTTGCAAACACAGCAAAAGATGCTGCAAATGGTATTTTTCCACTCACCGCTAGCCCAGCCGCAGTCCCCATCATATCTGCTTCAGCTATTCCCATATCAAAAAACCTGTTGGGAAATTCTTTTGCAAAATCCTTAGTTTTCGTAGCTGAAGACAAATCACTATCTAATACTACAATATTACTATTTATTTTTCCTAATTCTACAATATATTTGCCAAAGCTTTCTCGTGTTGCAATTTTAACTTCTTCATTCATAACTAATCTCTCCTAATAAACTAATTATTATCAATATCTTTAATAGCTTGATTATATTCTTCTTCATTTGGTGCTTTTCCATGCCAACCTGCATTGTCTTCCATAAAAGAAACACCTTTTCCTTTTATAGTTTTAGCTATAATTGCAACTGGTTTATTCTTAATTTTTCTTGCACTTTCAAATGCATTCCTAATGTCATCAAAATTATGACCATCAATATCAAATACTTCAAAACCAAATGCCTTAAATTTTTCTGAAATTGATAGCAAATTCATTACATTTTGAGTTTGCCCATCTATTTGCAAGCCATTATAATCAACAATTACGCATAAATTATCTAACTTATAATGACTAGCACTCATAGCTGCTTCCCACACTTGGCCTTCATCAATTTCTCCATCACCCAATATGCAATAAACTCTATAATCTTTTTTATCTAATTTTGCTGCCAATGCCATACCATTTGCAGCAGATAACCCTTGTCCAAGAGAACCTGATGACATATCCACGCCTAGAAGCTTGTTCATATCTGGGTGACCTTGTAATCTAGAATGAATTTTTCTAAATGTTAACAATTCATCTTCTGGTAAAAAACCCTTTTCCCCTAATGATGCATATAATGCAGCTGATGCATGTCCCTTTGATAGCACCAATCTATCTCTATCTGACCATCTTGGATTATTAACATCTACATTCATTTCTTCAAAATATAAAAATGTCATTATATCTGTAATTGAAAGAGCGCCCCCTGGGTGTCCAGATTGAGCTGAATAAATCATTTTAATGATATTTTTTCTAATGTTTTTGGCATGAAGTTTCAATTTGTCATTTTCCATACTTCCAAACTCCTTTATACATATTTGTTAAATGATATATTCAAAGTATTAAAATAACCTTAAATAATCATTATAAAATTTAATCTCGCATCCCGATTTTATTATAAAAATAAAAAAAAGACAATAAAAAAGATAACCTTATTCAGGTTACCTTTAAATGTATAAGTTTTTTGGTTTATAATACAAATCCAAACATATATCCCATTGGGGTATAAAAGGCTATTATGCCAGCTCCTATTGCATACCCCCACCATGGTACTCTTTTTGCAAAAGCAACTGATAAATCCCAGCCACTTTTAACGCCCTTCAAAAAACCATCTTTGTCAAATAAATCTCTAAATCTTGATAAATCCATTCCAAAAATATTTGATAAATCAACTTCCCAGCCCAAAACATTAACTATTCCCTCTGGAACTTCTGGCTCATTTTCAACTAATGCGACTTTGTATCCTGCTACATTTTTTGCATGGAAATTGATGTCAAAATCTTTATGCGCACCTGCCTTAAAATCTTCGAGTTTTATATATTCTGTACCAACAACATGCCCTTGATCATTATACAAATCTACTTTAGCATAACAACTATCTATATCGTGGCCAGAAGTATTGGTAACTCTTACTCTCATTTTACCATTAACATTTGTTGCACTTGCTGATAAAACATCTACTCTCAAATCATTATTTTCACCAGCATCAGTTGTATAATTACCAATTGTTTCACCATCTATAGTTTCATACATTTCATATATTAAAGCTCTCTCCATAAGTGTAGACCATATGAAAAAAAGCACAAATAATATAAGCCACTTTTTAAATTTTCCCATAGTTTTCATATCTATATTTCCTCACTTCTATAAGATACTTAACAAAACCTTCGACATATTAATTATACTACTTTTATGGGGATTTGTAAACATAATTCATCTATATATCTACTTTTAAAGCTTTTCCCAAAGAAAAAGAATAAATATATGTTTCAAAAATCTTTTGACCAACATAATCTTCTAACGCTTTTTTATATATTCTTAGTTGAACAATATACTTTTGTATCAACAGCTCTTCATCATTTTCTGAAACGAAGTCAGTTTTATAATCTAACAAAATCCATTTATCATCACTTGTCAAAAAATATAAATCAATTATACCTTGTACTAGCATATATTGTTTTGAATTATTATCTAAAATAATATTATTATCTGACATATTCACATTTATCTTAGTACAGAATGGTTTTTCTTTCTCTATAATCTTGGCACTTTGTAATTGTTTTCCTATGTTTGATTGAATAAAATTCAATAAATAATTGCGATTTATTACATTTGCTTCTTCATCATTTATAATATTACTTACCACTAAGTCATTAATTAAATTGTTAATATAGTTTACGATAGTTTCACGGTCATTGCTTAAAATATCATTATTCTTGAAATCAATTCTTTGTAGTACCAAGTGAGTTAAAGTTCCTTTCTCAGCGGCTGTAATTTTGCTTTCTTTCATAAAATCTGGTCTATTATTTTTAAAATCTAAATTACTATTTACTATCGAATCCTCTTTTCCAACTCTTTTAAGCTCTGAAACAGTTGTTTTTAAAGGCAATAGTGTTGCAATATTATTTGGATATTCAAATAATATTTTTTGAGAAATATCTTCCAAGTCAATTTTTTCATCAAAACAAAATTCTCTAACTTGTTGTTCATTTTGCTCAATATTCATAATTTCACTTTTTTGAATAATTTGGACATTAATCAAATCATCCATATTCTTATTCAAGTACGCAAACTCAATCCAATCTTTGAAAGAACTATATTTTCTTAACATTATTGGTGATAACCCAAATTCTTTTTTCTCTATAATTTCTTTTTCATAATCCTTAGTAGAACCGACTATTATCAGCTTTTCTCTTGCTCTAGTCAGTGCCACATATAGAATTCTCATTTCTTCAGAAAGTGTTTCATTTTTTATCAAATAATTAATGGCAAGCTTCGGTATTGTCGGAAATTTAATTTTTCTTTGATAATCAATATATTCAGGTCCAAGTCCCATTTTTGAATGTAATAAAATATTTTTTGAAGCATCCATCATATTAGGTTTTTTGGAACTATTGGCCAAAAATACAATTGGAAACTCCAATCCTTTACTTTTATGAATACTCATTATTCTGACGACATTTTCATTCTCGCCTATTATTTTTGCGGCTGACAAATCTCCTGATGAAATTTTAATTTTTTCAAAAAATCTTATAAAATTGAATAAACCTTTAAATGTAGAATTTTCGAATGTATGAGCTGTTTCAAAAAACTTTTTCAAATTTGCTTTTCGCATCTTTCCATTAGGCATAAGCGAAACATAGGTTATAAAACCAGTTTCTGTATAGATGTCCCATATTAGCTCAGAAATATTCATAAAAAAGCTTTTATTCTTCCAGCTATTTAACATATTCAAAAACTTTTCTACTTTGTTTCTTAAATCATTTTGTAAATTTTGACTAGCTAAAACCATACTTTGGTAAAAAGATACTTCTCGATCTAACAATCTTATTTCTGTTAATTCATTATCCGAAAAATTTCCTATTTCAGATCTTAAAACTGACACCAATGCAATATCATCTTTGGGATTATCTATTATTCTCAAAACATTCAAAATAGTTTGAATCTCATAAGTTTCAATATATTCAGCATTAGAGTCACTATATACAGGAATACCGGATTGTACTAGTGCCTTTTCATAATATATCGCATTATCCTTTGTAGAACGCAATAAGATAACAATATCTCGATATTGAACTGGTCTTAACTTTTTTTGCTTCTTATCATAAACTTGTACTTTACTTGCAATTATTTCATTAATTTTTGAAGCAACAATCGAAGCTTCTAGCTCTTTATTCTCTATTACTTTCTTAACATCTTCTCCGTCGTCATTATCTTCATCTGATAGGTTTAATAATAACACCTCCGTCTTAGCTTTTTCTATATTAGAATATGAATTTTCATCCTCTAAGTAAGTTGCTCCATTATTCAAAAACTCTTCTTGAGTATATTTCAACTCTCCTAATTCAGTACTCATAATAGATTCAAATATCATATTAGTAAAATCAATAATATTATTTCTACTTCTAAAATTTTTAAATAGTTGAATTTTTAATCCATGTCCATTTTTTTCCTTAGAAAAAGTATTATATTTTTCTAAAAAAAGTTCTGGACATGCTTGTCGAAATTTATATATACTTTGCTTAACATCACCAACCATAAATATATTATTACCACTTGAAATTGTTGATAAAATAAATTCTTGTACTTGGTTACTATCTTGATACTCATCTATTGCTATTTCAACAAATTTTTGTTTATAATAATTTGCTACATCAGTTGGAACTATATTTCCATTTTCATCTATCTTTGTTAATATTTTTAGAGCATTGTGTTCAATATCATTAAAATACAAAATATTCTTTTCTTTTTTTAATTTTTTAAATTTTTCATCAAATATTTTTATTACTCTTCCTAAAGCAACCAAAACTTCATGCATTTCTTTAATATCAGAAATAGCTTGTTGAGAATCTAATATAAATACTTTTGCCAATGATTTTTTTAAATTATCTTTTATTGTTCCTCTTTTTTCTTTTATTTCATCCTTTAAACTAAGTGTGCATGTTTTATCAACAGGCCAACGTTGAAATCTATTCCCCAATTCTTGAAATGCTTGAACACTTCTATTCCATCCAAGACTAGTTGTATCATATAATTCCTTCAAAATATTTATATCACTCTGTATCGTTATTAAAAATTTCTGCATTTCTGGAACAAATAATAGTTTCTCCTCAATTGTTTTAAGGCTAGAAATTGAAAACGCTATATTATCTCTAGCAGATCCGAGCAAAATATTTCCCCAGTCAGTTTGTCCAATATCATCCACATACTCTAGATTAAACATATCTATTTTTTCATCCAACCATTTCATTGGAAACGGCATACTTTGAATAAATTCATAGATTTCAATAATCATTTCTTTTAATCTATCATCACTTCTATATGTTGCATAATTATCTACGAGTTTTAAAAAATCTTTATCATTTTTTTCATATAATTCATCAAATAATTCCTCAATCACTTCTTGCTGGTATAATGCATTTTCTTCACTTGACGCAATTTTAAAATTTGAAGGAATATCTATTTCATAGAAAAAATTTTTTATAACGTCTAAACAAAACGAATGTATAGTGCAAATATGTGATTTTCCAAGTAAAACTATTTGTTTTTGCAAATTATCATCTTCAGGATACTCGTTTAATTTTTTATATAAAGCTTCTAGAATTCTTTCGCGCATTTCAGAAGCTGCTGCATTCGTAAATGTAACAACTAGCAATTCATCTATTGATATTTTTTCGTCTAAAATCTTTTTTATTATTCTCTCAACAAGAACCGCTGTTTTTCCACTACCAGCCCCAGCTGCCACTAATATGTTCTCACCTTTTTGAATTATCGCATCCTGCTGTTCTTTTGTCCACTTAACGTCACTCTCCTGCATTTTCAGAATCCTTTCCAATTAATTTATGTAATAATTTTGGCTTATAAACATATTTAATAAATAAAACTAAACATACTGCACCTAAAATAGCACCACAAATAACATCTGATAGAAAATGTACCCCTATATAAATTCTACTAAATCCAATTAGTATTACCAAAGTTGTAAATAAAAATATATTAATTTTTGCTATATTTTTCTTTTTTCTATTTATATAAATTAAGTATGCAATAAAACCATAAATAAAGGTCGAAAGCATTGCATGAGCACTTGGAAAACTATACCCCGACTCAATTGCTAATCTTATTCCTTGTGGTCTATCCCTGTGCACAATTATTTTGATTAATAAATTTAATAAAACTGTTACACCACTTCCAAATATAAAATAAACAACATCCGACTTTTTTTCCATTGCTATAAGTAATGCAAAAAACAAAAAGCAAATAAACTCCACAGAAGCTAAATTTGTAATAAATAACATAACTATATTTAATACTCTTCCATGCAATAAACTTATATGTGTATTAATATATATATCTAAATTTTGTATTTGATTAATTAAACTTGACAATTTTTATCCTCACAATCTATTATTATCATCTACTTTGAGAAAGCATTATAAGAGCTTGTAATATTACCATAACCGCATTCCATGTTGCATGAAATAGTGATGAAGCAAGTAAATTCTTGGTATTATAATATACTTCTGCAAACATCATTCCAATAATGCTATATGGAATAATTTGTAAGATCATTATTCCTTTTTGCATACCCCAATAATTCACATGAATTAATCCAAATATAAATGCACTTAGTAAAATGTACGCCCATTTTTTGTCTGTTATCTTCCTTACACACCATCTAAACATTCCTTCTTCAACAATTGGAGCAAAAAACACACCTAAAATAAACGTAATATATAAAGGAATAGTTGATAACACCAATTCATTCGTTGAAACAGTATCTCCTATTTTAAAATAAAGAATAACAGCAATCAAAATAGAACTTAAAATATAAAAAAGTATATATTTCATAAAAATATGATGGTTATATTTGAAGTAAGTTCCTAAATTCTTAATTAAAATAGAAAAATCTCTTTTTAACCTTTTTCTAAATAAAAATATTAATATACTTCCAATAATTCCCATAAGAACAAAATTCAATATTATCTCATGGACTAATGTCATTTTAAAAGGCCACGCAATCTTGTTTAAAAGCATTTTAGTAATTCCACAATAAAAACATATATATATTATCGAAAAAACAATAATATATACTTTATTTGGATATTCATCTTGCATATCTTCTATTTGGGGTAAATCTTTTTCATAATCTTTTTTCATATTACACTCCTATTATTTTCTCTCAAAAATCATACATTTTTTTGGTAATTATTTCAAGAGTACATAGTAATATAAAGTTTGATATTACATTTTCGTTACATTTTAAACATTTTGGTTACATTTTATATTATTATTGATAATTTTTAAGCTTTATTTTATAATTATTCTGTATTAGTTTGGAGGAAACGAATGATAATATTACCTAAGACAATAGAAAATAAGAAAGTAATATTAGACTCAATCAAGACAGAGATTAAGTCAATCAACAATGATATCAATTCTCAAAATGATATTAAACGTAAAATCGTTTCATATTTTAGAGATTTTGTCTATCATATTGACTTTTTACAACTTGACTATATATCAGATAGCCTAAAAAATATTGTAAGCTACCTAGATATATCTGATGCGACACTTGATATATACGAAGCTCTACTTGCTCAAGTATATGACATAAAAGTTCAAGTTAAGAAAAACTCTGACATTGATAAATATACAAGACTAGTTGATATATATAATAAAAAATACGAAGAACAATCAAAAATAATTACAAGTAATATAAATAAAATAAATAGTTTATTCTCTACTTCTTTCTCAGAAATCCACACTGATACAGAAAATCTTGAAAACACATTAGTTATCGACGAAATAAATAGTCAAGTTATTCTACCATATAATTTGAAGGACGTTTACAATTTATTAAAGCACGATACTACATATAATACTATCAATGATGCTATTAATGCTATATATAGAAAACCATTATCTCACTACAAGAATGCTCCAATTGCTAGATTTAGAGAGGCTTATAATTTAATTAAAGAGCGCGAACATGGTTCTACTAAAGAAGCTGTTGATCTTGGTTTAGAGTTAATGTTTAATGGTAAATTACATCCAGCTATAATTACTTCTTGTAAAACATTAGATCAATTAGATATCTACCTTTCATGTTTAGAATATAATGAGCTAGATGATTTTCATTTTTTCAAAGTTTTATATAAAGCATTGCCTGACACTAAGAAGAAAAAAGGCTTCTTGAGGTCAAAATTCTCAGGTCAATTGCAAAAAGTACTAGAACAATCAAAGCAATTAATTAATAACAAAATTCCATCTAGAAATGATATTTTTTCTAATGTTGAAAAAACGTTCGATAATAAATTAGAAGAAATTAAACAAAAGCATGAAATTGCACAAGAATCAGTTCAAGAAGAAACAACTCAAGATGTAAAATATACAATTACCGGTTATAAAACTCTTTTCTTTGGTGAAGATATAGTTGATGAAGTACCTCTATTCACAATAACCGGATATAAAACAATATCACTTCAACAAACTAAAGTTCCTGAACCAGAGCAACAAATTTCATCTGTTGAAACTGAAAAGCAACAACAGACTAAAGAAGTTGAGGACAATTCAAAACAAATTATTGATGACTTAATAGATTCAATCCAAGACAATTACAACGGAACAAGACATACTCGTGTTGAAAAAGACTTGATGGAAGTTGTTGAAGAAAATAAAAAAGCGCAAAAGAAATCTAGCAAACGCACTATAGTTAGAGCTACTACAATTAGAACTTCAGATAATGCAGAAAAAGATAGAAAAGCTGAAGAAGCAAGAAGAGCTTCATTAAGAGTAATTACTGGTGCAAGAACATTTAATCTTCCAAAAGAGAATTTATTTACTATTACAGGATATAAAACTATACAACTTGAGAAGAAGGTTCCACCTTTTACTATTACTGGTTACAAGACAATTCAGCTTGAAAAGAAAATACCACCTTTTACTATTACTGGCTATAAAACCATTCAACTTGAGAAGAAGGTTCCACCTTTTACTATTACCGGTTATAAAACTATACAACTTGAAAAGAAAGTTCCACCTTTTACTATTACTGGTTATAGAATTTTTAGATTACAAGCCCCATTATTAAAAATAACTGGCTATAGAACAATGCATTTTGGAATTGGTGATATTGAAGCTCTTCCAGAAGAAACCAATATAGAGGAAGCATTACAATCTATATCAGAACAAACAAATGAACCATTATACAATCAAGTTGCTGATGTAATTGGAAAACTAAAGCAAATACAAGCAAATTCTAAATATTATTATGTACCACCTACTCAATTAGAAGAACAACCAGAAGAATTGGTAGATAATTCAAAGGAAGAATCAACTGAAGAAATAGCAGAAACTGAACATGATAAATTCAGTGATAGATTTAATATTTCAGTAATTAATACAACTTTGAAAGATGATCCACTTCTATCAGCAATCGAAAGTTTAGACGACTTTGACGAGGAAGACTCAACACATAATTCTTATTCAGATAGTGATACTGATGAAGAGGAATTTCATAGTAATAAGAAAGCACAAGTTGAAATTCCATTAGTAAAATCAATTAAACGTTCCAGAAAAAAAGTAAGAATTAATCAATAAAAACTCCTATTTACATATAGCAAATAGGAGTTTTTATTATGTTATTTCATTTTTCTTGTTTTTTCTATTAAGTTTTCTATTGTATAATTCTTCATTTTTTCGATATAAAAACACTAAAAAAAGTAATAATAATAACAGGAATAATTTTGAATGTAACATAGAGAAAATGAACGGAATAGTAAATTTTACAATTCCTTTATAATTATCATAATATACATATTCACTAATTATATTCTTTTTATCTTTTGAATATAATCTATAACTTGAATCACTTCGAATTGCATCGAAAATTGCAACCTTTTTTATTTTACCAGTTTCATAACAAATAGAATTACCTTGTTTTGGGGGCTTTTTAAAACATAACACTAAGTTCCCCGAAGCATTATAAATTCTTACTTTATTTAAAAATATAAAACATAAAACTAGTATAACCGCTAAAATTTTTGTGCATTTAATTAGAAAAGCTTTCTTCTTCTCGATACGTACGAGTTTGATTTTTGTCGCATTCACTTTCCTTTTTTAATCTCCTTGATAATCTTTTTCTGTCCAATCTTTTCTTACGCAAAACGAGCACAATAATCATCATAAGACTATAACAGATTACTATTAAACTTTTAAATATTAATACAATATTTCCTAAAAGTGGAATTCTCCCAACCTGCTTTCCAATAATATCATTAGTTGTAACTTTATAGAGATCCTCTTTTCCATTATTATCACCTTTAGTAATATATGTACCCGTTTGTTCTCTATATTCTATAATTCTATGAGTTATTGTTTTGTTATATCCTTGTGGTAAAAATGTTACTACATCTCCTTCACCATATTCAGAATTAGTATTTATGATAGCAATATCTCCTTTTTTCAAATAAGGATACATACTATCTGTTGTTATGGCATATGCCTTAAATCCAAATATAGTTACCCCCTCATTTTCATTATATCCACTAGCATTCATAATGTAGTTGTATATATTAAACATGAAAAATATTAAAATAATTGCAATCAGAAAGAATACAATCTTTCTTCTTTTGTCCCTATTATTCTTCATCGTCAGTATAATAATTACTCCCATTATAGTTTATCCAAGTACATATGTGTGAATTACACATATGTACTTGAATTATTTTAGTTAATTACAATATATTCACTCTCATCTCCTATGAATGTATCACCATCGTATATAGAGTAAACAATCTTATATGTTCCTGTCGTCAATCTACTCTTCAAATATAGTATATGTTTATATGTTGCTTTTATCTCATTTTGTTCAATCTCCGGATTATCGTTAAATATATACATATATTGATGATTTTCATATTCTTGTAGTGGTGTTTGGGTTATATCTACATAGTCTTTTAAGTCTACCATAGTATATCCTAAATCATATTCATGTGTTGGTGATTGTGAATAAACTCTTCTTTGTAAACTTACCATTATTCTTGCATTTTCCAAAGCTGATGAGTATTCAACTATTATTGGTATTGCATTTTGTGGTAATTCTTCATCTGGTATATCAGTTGTATCTGTCGTATCACTTGTATCCGTGGTATCAGTAGTATCTGTTGTATCTGTTGTATCTGTCGTATCACTTGTATCCGTGGTATCAGTAGTATCTGTTGTATCTGTCGTATCACTTGTATCTGTGGTATCAGTAGTATCTGTCGTATCCTCTATAGTTCCATATTTTGTAATTGATATAGGAGTAACAGTACCAGGACCACTTTTTACAATCTTATATTTATCAAGATCTGTATGTACACTTAATCCATAATCGCCACTAATTATATCTATTGGAACAGTCACATATCCTATGGTCTGATCTCCATAATAGATACCATCAGCTGAACCAAATACTTCGATTCTAACAGTGTAGGTTCCTGTTGCAAGTAAGGTGTTGTCCGTCAAATCCATTTTTAATTCTGTCAAAGCATTTGAAACTTTTTCTGCAATATTAATTCTAGTAGAGCCATCATATCTTGGATAATAATCGTTACCTTTATAAGTAAACTTCATACCAACTAAGCTCTCACTTGAAAGTTGCGTACCATTTGAGTCAAGAATAACAATTCTCATACCCATTTTTTGCTCTAGGTATTTAGTATCATAAATAATATTTCCACCAATTGATGATTGAGTAAAGTTAGATGTTACATTAATAGTATCAATATCTCCTAAATAAATAATGTCCTTTGCTACATCTGCACTAACATCAATTGTTGCATTTCTTCCAACATAAATACTATAATTATTTGATTTTTCAGGCTCTAATGTACCAATAATTGTATCCATATCATCATTCAGCAATTCCATAAAGAATGTATTTCCAATTGCCTCTTGAGTAATTGTCGCTGATTCAAAATTAACATGAACTATATATTCTTCAAAAACATAGTCATTGTCTGGATTACTATCTTCTTCATTAACTATATATTGTTGCAATGAACCTGCGACATCGTATGCCTCATTAGTACTTCCCATCTTTTTAAAGTCTTCTATAGGATATCTAAACTTGCCACTTGACTCATCAGCAGCAGTAACTATGTAATAATATGTATTATTTGTTACCAAATCTAATAGAGTAAGTGTTGTTCCAGCTTTAAATGGATAACTCAAGCCATTAACATCTCTAGAGATGAAATATCTTTTGTATGTACTAAAGCCATTATAATAATCACTATGTTGAAAATCTGTAATATTCAAAGAGAAATAGTTTGAAAATTCACCATCATTTGTAACATTTGTAACTGTTGTTGTAAATAACTCAAACTCTTTACCAGGTGTTATAGCTGTTTCATAAGCAGGATCTACAAATAATTCAGATTTTAAAGTAACAACAACATCTATCAACTTATGTTCTACTGTTGTTGGAGTTGGGTTATACCTACATGACATTCTTATTGTGACTGTACCTAAGTCTTCTTTTTGACTTATATTTTGTGAATGGTATAAATAAAATTCAAAACTAGGTACTACTGATGAATTTTCCTTGTTATAGTCTTGAGTTCCCTCCTTCTTAGGAACTTTAACTCCATTTTCTTCTTGCACATAAAAATGTGTACTACCATTTGTTACAATACCTTTTTTACCATTTTTCATAGCTAATCCAAAGTTAGAATTAGCTTCGGTTTCAGTTGGTGCTATAGCAGGTATTTCGTTCTTCTTCACAAGGTTCTTTCCTTGCTCCATATTAACTGTTACACCTTGTAAAGAGAATACTGCTCCAGCAGCTGTATGCTTATCTAGCAATAATTCTCCTGTTCCTAAAGTTGCATATTTTGAAGCTCGTAACGTTATATCATATTGAATAACATCTATATTTTCACCAATATACCAATAATAGTAATCTTGATCTAATGGATCAACACCAACATATTCAAATTTAGCTTTTCCTTCATTATCTAATGTTGTAAAGAAACCATCTACTCCAATATCATGTGTTGGTGATTTATGTTCACCCTTAATTGTAGCATTTTTTGTAAAAGTACCCATATTGGTGATTGTGTCCCCTTGATTAAATGCTGGTGAATATTGGCCTATTGATGTTGCTGGTGAATTAATATCTGTAAATAATCCTACATATGTCATACCATTTACTCCACCAGCATATGAAGTATCTTGGTTTTTAGCAATATTTAATGTAATACCTTCTTTTAAATATATCCTATTATCTATATTTTGAGTAGTCAAATCTGTAGTTAATGTTGGGATTGGTTGACCTGTTTCATCTAAATATTCTGTTACAAGTTGTCCCTCATCATAATGTTTTATAGTAGCAATTTCTGTTAGATTAGTAATAACAAACTTACCATTACCATCTACTGTAGTTGGAATACTAACTAAACTATTCCAATTTTGTAGTAAGTTAGCTCCACGGTTCAAATACAAAGTTGAATTGTTACACAAATATAAATTTTCAACTCTGTTGATTGAATATTCCTCATCTGCATAATCATTAGTACTATCAGTTGTTCCTTTTAACAAAATTCCAGAATTTTCGATTATTAAATTCGTTGTTCTTTGAATAGAAATATTATCTTTTGGTGCAGATAAAGTTCCATAATTTCTAATCTTTATATTACTGCTTCCCTCTGTATGTGAAGCATTACCAGAGCCAAATATACTTCCTGTAGTATCAAGTCTATATAATCCATTATCATAATTTGTACCATCGATAATCATTTCAAGACCATCTGTTACAGATGTAAATGCACTAGAGAATGAACTACCACCACTAATATTAGCTTCACCACCACCAAAGATAGTTCCTACTATATAAACATCATCTTGTATCAATCCACTAATATTAGAAATAGCATTAAGCCCTATATAAACGCCTGTTGATCCAAATACTTTTGTGGTTTCTGTTCCACCATATGGACCTCCATATACATTCCCATATATAGTTCCTCCAGCTATATTTACAGACGTATGAGCTGTACCATGATATTTACCAGTATTCTCATCTAATGTTCCTATACCAGTACCAGCGGCATTACCGCCCCCAAAAACACTACCTTTCTTAGGAGCCAAATTCGCATCTGTTCCAATTACACTATTTCCATCTACTGCAATAGTTGAATTGTTTTGAACAATAGCTTCAGCACCATTACCGCCTGCAAACGCGCTTCCTTTAACTTGAGTATTGGTAATAAATACTGCTGTATTTCCACCAACAACACCGGCGTTTCCTCCGCCATATACATTATTATCAATAATTCCGCCATCTAAATTTACATATGTATCATTATTTACACTATCTCTGTTACCACCACCAAATATATTACCTATTTGGCCATTCGTCATATTAATTGTTGTTTTTGGTACACTTACAGAGTTTCCACCGCCAAATACGTTACCTGCTTTTCCTCCGTATATTGTTACTCTTGGATCTGAAGTAGTACCTCCTTCATTATTTCCACCAAAGATAAATTTAATATTATAGCTTCTTAAATCAATTTCTTCAAATTCATAAATATCAGGTACTCCATTTTCATCTGCGTCTACAGATGAATCCCCTGAGTATGTAAAATCTGTATATGTATTATCATTTGAAGGATTTGTTGGATTATAAAGATTTACATACGTTCTTGCCACATCACCAGATTGATTAGAGCCACCATAAATCTCATATATTTTTCCACCATATAAATCTACATTTGTACCTGTAGTTACACCTGCTTGATTTCCTCCTCCAAAGGCTTGTGTTATTTTTCCAGAATTTATTCTAAAGAATGTTTCTCTATTTACTTGGGCACTATTTCCACCACCAAAGGCTTTTTCAATAGTTCCGCCATTGATTGTAACATCGGTATTATAGTTAACTACAGCTTCATTTCCACCACCATATACAGCATTTGTTATATTTCCTGCATTTACAACTATCTTCGTTCCGTTAGCGCCTGTTACAGTTGCTGTACTACCATTTCCTCCAGCAAAAACTTCACTTGCAGTACCATTGTTAAATACAACATTTGTTTTTGGAACTGTAGCTTGATTTCCTCCTCCAAATATTCTTTGGACAGTTCCGTTATTCATATATACATTAGGATCACTTGTTACACCACCAGAGTTGTTTCCACCATATACATCGCCGTATACTTGAGCACCATTGGCTGCTGGATTTGTAGCATCAGATGGAGCATATATGTTCACAACAGTTTTAGCGACATTTCCACTAGTATTTGATCCACCATATATTTCTGGATATGTTCCAGAATATCCTGTGACGTTTGAGGTTCCTGTAACACCAGCCTTATTACCACCGCCAAACGCTCTTTCTGCATTACCGCCTTTTATTGTTAGATTGGTTGTAGTAGTAAGTGCTTCATTTCCACCACCAAATATATCCTTATTAACTTTTCCATTTAAAATTTGAACATTTGTAGTTGTTGTAGCAGCTCTGTTTCCGCCACCAAATATATAATCAGCTTCACCATTTGTATCAGTATTACTATATGTAACATTAGTTGTAGTTGTCGTACCACCAGCATTATTACCACCATATATAGCAGCAGTATGAGTATCATTAGATACCTTTCCACCTGATACAGCAACATTTGATTGGGTCACAGTTCCAGATGTATTTGAACCACCAAATATGTATTCTGTGACAACTCCACCAGTCATACTCACTGCGGTTGTATTGACATTGGCAGCTTCACCACCCCCAAATACTCTTTTGGTTACTCCATTGCTGATGTTTACTGTAGAAGCATATACTTCGGCAGATTTACCACCTCCATATACTTCTTGTTGATTTATTACATAATTATTATTCTCGTCGGTTTCAACTAATCCACCAATATTAACCATTGTTGCACCTTGTACAGGAGCTAAATTTCCACCGCCATAAATATTACCTTGGTGGTTTCCAGAAAGTATATTAATAGTTGAAATTAATGGATATAATGTTACTCCATTTTGTGTTGTTGGAGAATTTGGTGATACTGTATATGCGTTATTTCCTCCTCCAAATACACTATGTGATAAATTAGCATCTATATTTATTGTTGTCGTTCCCATAAATTTAGCAATATTTTGGTTATTTTGAATTCCATTTCCAGCTCCATAAATATCACCATTTATTGTTGGAGAACCTGTAATATTTATTACAGAGTTTCCTACCATAGAAGCCAATGCTTCCTTTGGCCAATTATAACCACATCCACCACCGAAAACATTTCCATTAATGGTCCCTCCGCTAATATTAATCTCTGTATCACCGTACATTGATCCACCATTATTGGCAATGGTTGCTTGAGACAAATACTTAGTATAACCATATCCACCGCCATACAAACTACCACTTATGGTGCCAGATGTCATATTTATAGTTACTTTTGTTGTTACACCGCTACTATACACACTTCCATATCGGTCACCATATTGTTGAGAATAAGTAGAATGATATCCTGTAACAGCACCAGCTCCTGCGCCAAACACATCTCCCGTTACATTGGTTCCTGCTAAATTAATAGTTGATGTTCCGTAATAGTATACATCACATATATATGAACCACTCATAACCCTTCCTAGCGATGTTCCATATACTTCCGCTGCTGTACCACCATTTAAGTTAAGAACAGAAGAACCTATATAAGAATTTAAAGGATAATTTCCAACATATCTATGAGTGCAATAAGAAGAATTCCCTATACTTCCACCAAGAATTCTACCAATTCTACCATTTTCTAAAGTTAAACTTGAGTTAGAAAATGTATTACCTGTACAAGCTCCACCAACCAATAGATTTATATCATAATCATAATTGCCTCTTGTTGAAGTTTCAATATCTATAATACAATTTGTAACAAAAGAATCGTTAAGTGAACTACCTGTAAAATTGTGTGAGGTTGGATTACGTAATGTCTCCGGATCATTTATACCATTGCTTCCGCCAAGGATAATTCTTGCATATACCCCACTCTTTATGATAACAGTTTGATTATTTCTTGGAAGAGTAGCAAAATTATATTGTTCCCAACCACCAAATATGTGAAATCTAGGAGCATTTTGAGTAATTAACCCTTGACTTTCGGCGGCATCAGCATACCCTTTCATATGAATATCTTTTCCCATTATTAAGCTATAACCTTGAAGAAACCAATAACATTCCTTACCAGATCCGCACGTACTCCACGCCGTCCGTACTCCACCAATAAGTTGGTGCTCGTGTTCCACCATCAAAATCGACACATATAAACCTAGTATCAGCATTTAAATAAGCTGCAAATCCTTCTGTAACATCCATATCAGTAGTAAGTGGAATTTCTCCGTTATAATCAGTACCATGATATTTTCCTGTAATAGTTGTAGCTTTATTATATGTTGTACTATTCGCTTTATGCAACCAATTTGTATCTTCTGCATCAGTAGATCCGGTATAAAATCCCATAACAACTATAATATTGCTGTAAATTGTACCATTGCTACTTAAAAGACCATATGCGCTGGCCATTGTTCTTTTTGGTGTTTGTGGTGTTCTTCCATCATAACTATCACGACCATTCGAGCTAACATATACTACATTTCTATTTGGTGTATATTCAGCCTCATATTTAGTGTTGGTATTAGTTATTAAAGTAGCAACTAACTTATAATCATATTCTACATCTACTGGTGAATACGTTCTTCCGGTAGTTAGTGCCTCATAGTCTTCTGTTAGTTCTGCTTTATACCACTGCCATTGGTATTGATTATAATCATTTCTCGATGTATCATATTTACCATTTCCTTGCCATACTCCGGTAATCGAATTAGTTGAAGCATCGTATTCTATGGTTAATTCGAAGATTGATTTTGGTATCGTGAAACTAACAAGTCTTGTATAGTTTCCATCCTTGACAAAAAGTGATGCTTCTCTTTCATTATTATAATCGAATCCAACATTTATTGTTGCATTTCCATTATTAACTACTGTATCTCCATAAATCCAATTATATGTATAGTTCGTGCCTGTTGGAGTAACTATTGCTGTATATAAATAATAATTCTCGTCTGTTGTAACAGAAACCTCAAATGGTGCTTGGAATGAAAACCACTCACTAGTACTATAAGTCCATCCAAGATAATCTACGTTAGCATCTGCTCTAGTTTGAAATCTAGCTAACATTGTATTCATATTATTGGTATAAATACCTTTGTTCATACCCTCATATTTTTTCTTCAAAAGACGACCATTATTTCCATTACCTGCTGTAATCGCGACTCTATACGTAGTATCAAGTGGAACAGTTCCTGAAGAATTATCTGATGTAAACGTTCTTGATGTAGAATAATTATTGTTGTATCCATAAACTGTATACGCACCGTAATAACTAGCCATATTCAGCGTTTGATTACCAGTGAAAAAATCTTCGAATTGATTGGCAACATTACCACTATAATCATAAGTAACATCTCTCATAACCCCAAAAATAGGTCCAGCAAAATTCGCACTACCACGAATCTGTCCTGTATAAAAACAATTTTCAGGAAAAATATTATGATATAATATAGTTCCAACAATTCCACCTGTAGAGCAATGTGCTGTATATTGTAAATTTCCGTCATTATTATTCATTGTATAATTTCTTGAATCAATATCAACATCAGAAGCACAATTGATTATATTACTTGGATTGGTTGGAGTATCCTCTGGATAATCATATGTATTACATATTCTTCCAGCTATTCCACCAAATGAAAACTTTTTGTTTCTGTTATTTACCGTTGATTGATTACTTACTGTAATCTTTGAATTCTTTACTATACAATTTTCAACATAAGAATTTTGAAACATATCTGCAACTAATATCCCTGCATATACATCAAAATTTGCGTTATTTCTACCTTGAGATACTGTTATATTAAATCCACTAATCTCTAAATTTCTTATTGTTGTAGTAGTTGAAGCATCTCCAATTGATCCAAACAATCCATATCTACTATTAGTAGATGATGTTAAATTAGCATTAGAAATAGTAAGTCCAGAACCATTAAAGTGACCTTGAAAACTATCTTCACCATTCCCAATTGGTACCCAATCTCTTCCTGCCAAATCAAGATTTGCAATTAATTCTATATATTGATTTTGAAATGTTTGTCCCATTTGAGACACTCTAATTTGCAAATACTTTAATTCTTCGGCAGTTCTAATAAGATATGGATCCGTTTGAGTTCCGGTTCCAGCAAAAAAGCTTGTTGCTGATGTTCCGTCCCATACATCGGTTTCGGTTTCTCCCTCAGCCCCTATCGCTTCATCTGAAGCGGTTATCTCAGCAGTCATTGAATCTGAATTAATCATCAATACATAATTTTCTATTGTATCAACTTCTGCAAAAAACACACCTTGTTCTTCAGCAATTAATTCAATTTCTGTCAATGAAAAATCTATATCATCATATTTAAATAAGTTATATTGATAATTGTCATCAAGCCCTCGTATTTTGATTTTAATTGTATCCTGGTATTTCTTCCAATCAAATTCATCCTCTTCATCAATATTTAACTTGATGTCATAAACATCATATAACATTAATGAACCATTTTTAGTAATTGCTCTTGCTGCACTTCCAAGCCTCTCTCTTGCATCTTGATTTACTTCTAGTAATTCAACTGATACGTTATCTGGTATATATGCTTCAACTCCACCTTTTGATTCAAAGGTTTCCATATCTGTTGAATAAGATGTATCTTGAAGCAATTCTTTTTTATATATTCTTCCATCTTCTTCTGTTTCAATATAATTATATTTAACACTAATCGTTACTGCTTTAGCTTCAATTTGTTCTGGTGTAAGCATTAGATAATCATTTGGATAAAACACACCATTTTTGCCACGTTCTTCAACATCTTCTGTGGTTGGTGTATCCTCATTTTTAGTATCATTTTCCTTTGTTGTGTCCTTAGCATCATCTTCAGAATTATAATAAGAATCAGCATCTAGGAAACCATTTTCAAAAGCCATATCTGCATCATCAACATAGTATTTATCAACAACATAATTATTTACAACTCTTGGCAGCAAAATATAATGATATTCTTCATCAATCATTCCTTCAATTGTCAATGAAGCTTCTGATATCTTTCCCTCGTTATCTTTAATATTAACTTGAATTATTTCCTTCTTTAAAGCTCTAGATAATCCTATACTTATAGCAATTGCTACAATGGCTACAAGTATGGTAAATAAAATAATGAGCTTTTTTTTGCTAATTCTTCTCATTTATCTCTCCAAATTATTTCTCCAATAGTTTCTTAAACTCAATTAAATCTTTAATATCATCAAGATTTATTCCGTTTTTATTTATGTAATAAAAAGTCTCAAGTGTATTTAATGATTCTATTAATGACTCTAGATTGTCACCTTCTAAATCTTCCTTAGTAAGATTTATATTTAACAAATTATATTTATCCTTAATTATAAACATAATATCTTTTTCATCACCGACTTTGATGTTGTTAATAATAGTAAAGTATGGCCAATTAACAAATTCTTTTAGTTCTTGTACAAAGTTAAATATTTCTTTTTCCTGAATACCATCTTCTTTGTTAATTAAACAATTAAAAATAAAGTTATAATATTGTGGGCATAAATTCAACACATCATATAGCGATGATTTAGCAGAAATATTAGCGCGATCTATAGCCATTACAATTTTATCCACGTCTGCTTTTTTATATAATTCTTTAGTCTCTGTAAGTATCTTAGTTTGATCTGCTTGATTTTTGCTTTTTCTCCTAAAGAATGATTTTTTTTCAGTTCCTAATTTTACAATTTCTTTTTCATTTTTTTGAATACTCTTAACAAGATTTATATAATTTGTTTTATTAGTTAATAAATCATTATATATCTCTATCATCTTATCAACTAAGAACTTAAATTTTAGATAATTTTTATATTCATATAAGCTATTTCTTAATTTCAACAAAGTTTGAATTGCTTCATTTTTTGCTTGAGTATCCATCTCTGCAACGTTAGCAACATATTTCTCAATTATTTTATTTATAGAATCTTTTGAATAATCTTTTACCTTTAGCTCTCCATTTACTAGTTGTGACACTATTTTTTTAGGATCATCAAGCACCTTTTCAATATATTCTTTTTTGGCATTTGCATATACCAATTCAAGTTCTTTGGGGTCATATTTATTTAATACTTCACTCTTCTTATGAGCAAAGAAATAATCTACTCTCTTTTCATTATTTTCATATGCATATCTTAAATTCATCTCTATATAGGCAATAATCTCTGGGCACTTCCAATATATTTTTTCAAACTTCTCACCTAAAACATCATTGTCAATTTTTCCTGCTTCTATCTGATGATATAAAGTTTCAAAATATTCTTTAACATAGGTGTTATAGTGAAATTCATCTAACTCAAGTGCAATTCCAACACTACTAAATTTTTCTAAAAATGCTATTATTTTTTCATTAACAACACTCAAGTTGTTTTTATAATAATATGTTAAATCATGGATTAAATAATCCAAATCTAACTTTTCATATGATGAACAAGCATCAGAAACATATAGTTTCTCTAATTGTAGCTCATCTACTTGTGCTCTAGATATTTCTTTTTTCTCAAATGAATACTTTTTCTCCAAAGCATTTATCTTTTTTGAAATCTCATTTGTGATATCTTTATCATACGCTTTATATTTTTCTTCAGTTTCTCTTAATTTTTCGACATAGATTTTTTTATTCTTTATAGTATTTTTGGGAAGTGTTTCTAATACTTCTTTATCTACATCGATTTGCTTTAATAATTCTTCTTTACCTATCATTTTCTTACCTTCCTACTTATCATTTGGAAATTATTCTTCGTTTTTTTCGTATTCACTACTAATAAATTCAAGAAATTCTATTATACTTTTATGCATCTCTTTCAAATCATCATTTGTATAAGAATTATCATAAGATACCTCGGCAACTTTCTCGCCCTCATTATTTTCTTCATTAGAGCCTTCAATGAACTTGCTAAGGTCTATTGCTTCTTCACTATCAGGATCTATCATAAAAAACACCTCCTACTCCAGCATAAAAATTCAAATTAAGTATATCACAAATCGTATTTTTAAGTAAATACAAAAAAGCCCAAAAATCATTGATTTTTAGGCTTTTTGTGTGTTTTTTGTGTTACATTTTTTTTACATTTTGGTAACACTCAAAAGTGCTATTTTTAGTGCAATTCAAGATTCATTATTTTCTTAATTCTGCACCTCTTTTTTCAACAGTTGCAATTATTTTTTCCATAATTGAATTTATTTCTTCATCAGTCATTGTAGCATTTGGATCTTCAAATGTTAAAGAATATGCAATACTCACTTTATTTTCATCTAAACCTTTTTCATATACATCAAACACTTCAACTTTTTGTAGTTTAGATCCACCAGCTTTCTTTATTGATATAGCAATATCTAATGCACTATTATCTTTGTCAACTACAAAAGCTAAATCTTTCTTTATTGATGGATATTTAGATAATTCCTTATATTTCATCTTTCCAACTTTTTTGCTCAACAATCTATCTAAATTGATTTCCAAAACATAAATTGAATCTTTATCAATACCGGGATGTACTCTTCCAATAAATCCAACTGTATCATTATTTACAGAAATAATTGCACTTTGTCCAGGATGTAAATCATCAGGTAATTTTGTTGTATCTGGCACAAAACTATATCTTCCATTGTATCCAAGATAATCTAGTAATTCTTCAGCTATTCCCTTGATGATATAAAAATCTACTTGAATTCTATTTTTGTATCCTTGCATATACGCACCAGTCATCAATGCTGCAATATGATTTTCTTCAACATAATTTTCGTTTTCTTTATGAAATACTTTAGCTATCTCAAAAATTGATACATCCTTGTTTGAATAAGATTTATTATAGTCATATATACCATATAAAGAAGTAGCTATACTTTGGCGCAATGTATTTTTTTCTTCAGATAAAGGATCCAACAATTTAATGCTATCATAATTCTTCATAGTAAACATATTGCTGTTTTCTTCAGAAGTTAATATATATGTTAAAGTTTCATTCAACCCCATATCTACCATCTTGTTTCTTATTTGTCTAGTTGTTTTATCATACGATCCCATTTTAGGAGCAATATTTGGTAATTTACCAACTATATTATCAACTCCATATATTCTTCCAACTTCTTCTATTAAATCTTCTTTAATAGAAATATCAATTCTTCTAGTTGGAACTGTTACACTCATTTTTTCTCCAGTAGTTTTGGTTGTAAATCCTAATCTATCAAATACATTTATAATATCTTTTTGAGGAATATCCATCCCCAACACATTAGTAATATTGCTAACTGTAATATCAATTGTTTTTTCCTTACTATCAGTTTTGTCATATACACAAACGCCACCAACTGGAGTACCTTTTGCATATTTTTCCAACAACACGCACGCTCTTTTACTTGCCATATATGTTCTTGCAGAATCTAATCCTTTTTCAAATCTATTTGAAGCTTCACTTCTTAAAATACTATTAGATGTTTTTCTAACTTTAACACTATCAAAAATAGCTGTCTCAATTATTATATTTTTGGTATCTCCCGTTATCTCTGTATCATATCCACCCATAACGCCAGCTAATCCTATCGCTCTTGTTCCATCAGAAATAACAATATCTTCTTCGCTTAAGCTTCTTTCTATTCCATCAAGTGTAATAAGTTTTTCACCTTCTTTTGCCATTCTAACTTCAATAATCCCTTGAAGTTTATCTGCATCATAAAAATGTAATGGTTGTCCAGTCTCAAGCATTACGTAGTTGCTGATATCAACTACATTGTTTATTGGTCTTATGCCTGAAGCAATAAGTCTATTTTTGATAAAAGTTGGACTTTCCTCAATTGTTACATTTTTAACTTTTCTAGCTAAAAATAAACTACAATTATCTGTTTTAATATTTAATCCAAATGTATTATTAATATCTTCGCTATTTTCAGTATATTTTAAATCAATAGGCTTAACTTTTTTATCGTAGATAGCACCTACTTCATAAGCCATTCCAAGTATACTTAGTAAATCACCTCTATTAGCAGTTAAATCAAAATCAATCACTCCATCATCTAATTCCAAATATTTAATTGGATCTTTTCCTATTGGTGCATCTTCTGGCAAAATATGAATTCCATTTTTATCTTCTTCTGTTAAATATTTAGATTCAATTCCAAGTTCTGCCAAAGAGCAAATCATTCCATGTGAATCAACGCCTCTGATTGTGCTATTTTTAATCTCTATTCCACCTGGCAATTTAGCTCCAGCAAGTGCCACTATAACTTTTATACCTGCTTTAACATTTGGAGCACCGCAAACTATCCCCAACACTTCATTTCCTATATCTACTTTACACACATGCAAATGGTCTGAATCAGGATGTTCAACGCATTCAAGCACTTTCCCAATTATTAATTTTGTTGCATTAATCAATGGTTCTGCAGAATCATATTCGTTTCCAGCTTTTGTCATATCTTCTGCTAATTGAACCACGTCAACATCTACATCTACATAATCTTTTAAAAAATTAGTACTTAATTTCATTTTCTTGATCCTTTCTATCAAATTGTTTTAAAAACCTAACATCATTTTTATATAACAATCTAATGTCTGTAATATCATATTTGAACATAGCTAATCTATCCAATCCAACTCCAAATGCAAATCCAGTATACTCATCTGGATCATATCCGTTCATTTTTAGAACATTTGGATGAACCATTCCAGAGCCAAGTAATTCTATCCATCCTGTTTGCTTACATAAATTGCATCCCTTTCCGCCACATTTAAAACATGTAACATCAACTTCATAAGAAGGTTCTGTAAATGGGAAGTAACTTGGTCTAAATCTTAATTCAGTATTTTGTCCTAGCATCTTTTTCATAAACACCTCAAGTGTTCCTTTTAAATCTGCTAAAGAGATTCCTTTATCAATAACCAATCCTTCAACTTGAGCAAATTGATGAGAATGTGTAGCATCATCCTCTCTACGAAATGTTTTTCCTGGCACGATAATTCTTAACGGAGTTTTTTCTTCATTAGCCATCATTGCTCTTGCTTGTACAGCACTAGTTTGAGTTCTTAATAAATACTCTGGAGTAATATAAAAACTATCTTGCATATCTCTAGCAGGATGACCTTCTGGAAGATTTAATCTTTTAAAGCAATACTCGTCTGTTTCAAGTTCTGGACCAGAAACCACATCATATCCCATCGATACAAATAAATCTTCAACTTCTTCAATTACCCTATTTAATGGATGCTTACTTCCTCTAATTGGTTTATTGCTTGGCAAAGTAACATCTATTGTTTCTTTTTTTAGTTTTTCATTTAATTTTTGTTTTTCTAGTTCTTCTTGCATTTTATTAATTTGTTTTTCAATATTGGTTTTTACTTCATTTACCATAGCACCAAATTTTGGCCTTTCTTCAGCAGCCATATCCTTCAAATCTTTTAAAAGAGCTGTAACTTTTCCTTTTTTTCCCAAGTAGTTAACTCTTAATTCTTCTAGTTCTTTACTATCAGATATTTTTCTCAACTGATTTTCTGCTTCTTTTAATAATTCATCTAAATTCACAATCAATTCCTCCTAAATAATAGTTTCTATTGGCTAATCGGAACGCTCTTTTTTATTATTTTAACAATTATGTTTCCACATAATAATAAAAATAAACCAAAAGCAGGAACGAGTCCCACTTTCGCAAGAGCGCTCCAATTAACCAATAAAACAAAAAGTCCTATGTTAAAAAACATAGGACGAAAAATCGTGGTACCACCTAATTTTATTATACTTTGTATATAACCTCATTTTGTTATAACGTAACAACCGTTCTACCCTACTTAAATTCAGATAAAAGTCTCCAAAGTGAAATTTCAATAAAAGATATATAAACAAGCTTTCAGCGTATCACTTGCTCTCTCTAAATATATTGCCTTTTATCTACTTTGCTTTTTCATAGACTTTATTAACTTTCTATGTAACATAATATAGCACATATTCATTTTAAAATCAAGCCTTTTCAACTTTTTTGTCTTTAACAGTATCAATTAATTTATATTTTTCCATGATTTCTTTATGCTTATTTCCCGCATCTTTCTTTAGGTCTTTCAGCATTTTCTTATATTTGGTAAAATCCATTTTATTTTCCTTTGTAATTTTCTATCCTTTCTTCAAATGGTTGAAATACTTTCTTTCTAACTAAGTACGGCATATTGAATCTTGATAAAAAGAATAGTGATATTCTTTCTTTTAATTTTGGCTTTACATCCGTTGATAAAGATTTTTCTTTACTTTCCAGCGAATTTAGTATTAGTTGAGTAATTTTTTCATATAGCTTTTCAATCTTTTTTTCAACCTTTTTAATTTTAATAGTAATTTCTTCAATCTCTATTAAATACTTTTCATTTTTAGAATTTACTTTAAGAATTATTTTTTTATCAATCTCATTTTGAATACCTATTTCATCTGCCATTTTATTATATAGACTCACATCAATATACCCTTCCTTATCGATGGTTTTGTTAGTAATCAAAGCCATCAAATTCTTCATTGAATCAGATATTCTTTGGGCAATCTTCTTTTGAATGGAATTATTTTTTTCTTCTGTTATTATAATTGCATTTTCTATTATTGTATTCAATTTTTGATATTGCAAAGTTGCCATTTCGATAAACAAATTTTCTAATTCTTCAACATCATTATCTATTATTTCATACAGCTTTTTCTCATATCGTTTTAGTAAAGTTATCAATTCGTCTTTAATTTCTGCATAACTTCTATTTTTCTCTCCATATTTTCTGTTCAACTGTTTTATTTGATATAGCATACCATTAAATTCAGCATTCACTTTATCATCAATTAAATCTTCAATTATTCTCTCTGATTTTGCTTTTGACAATATTGCTTGCAATTCAATTAATTTATAATTCTTTTTCCAAATATCTTCAAGAGTTTTATTATATTGAACATCTACTACTTTTTCAGTCTTTGATTCTTTTACTATTTTACTTCTACCATTTGTATTCTTTCGAGATGCAGACTTTGGTTTGGCTTGTTTCGTTTTTTCCATAGTCCATACTCCTTATCATATGTATATAACATCTTATAAATTGTTTTTTATAATACTTTCACCCTTTTTAAAATTATCTTCAATCGCAGCATCTAAACTTTCTTGAAGCTTCGTCATATCTTCAACATTCATATAATCTAAATTATAAATCTTATTATTAAATGAAATTGTTCCAAACTTCATATTACTCTCCAATTTGTACTTATTGTTTTTTCTTTTCCATTTTTATCGATTCTAACATATTCGTATGTTTGTTCTTTAGGATAGTATTCTAAATAATATACATCTCCGTTTGAAGTAACATTAATTTTTGACTCAAGATTTTGGGTTGTTTTTATTTCTTTAAGCTCACTTCCGGTAATTGTTACTGTACATATTTTTCCAATTTGTTTATTACAATAATAAATCTTATCATCAAAAATATTAAACTCTTTTACAAAAAATGATCTTATCAACGTATTTCTAGCATTTCCCAACTTATTAATTCTCATTAAATCTCCAGTCATACTGTTGGTGAAATAAATCCAATCTTTATATACTATTATTTTTGATATATAATCGTCAGCCAAAACATCCTTTTCTGAAGCATCGACATTCATAACTGCTAAATAGCTGTCTATTACATAATAAATTTTTCCTAAGTCTAATTGAAAATCTTTACACGTTGACTGTATTAATTTTTCTTCTTTTAATGTATCTACATTTGTTCTATATATTCCATCGTTTCCTAGATTTTTAATATAATAGACATAGCTATCATAAAAATAAAATTTTGATATATTGGTACTAAATGAGACAATTGGTTCACTAGCTTTACCGCCATAGCGATTAACCCTCTCGATATCCGCAATCCCATCATTATATCTCATATAATAAAGATAATCCCCCTCTATTTGCATAGAGTATACTTGTCCATCAACTATCTTTTTATCACTTGTTAACTTAGACCTATATACGCCATCTTCATATTTTATATAATAGACATCATTACCATATTCTGCTACTATACCTTGATTAGAAATATTACCTATTACAGGCATCCCTGTATAATTGCTAGAATTTGTAAAAACAAACCATATCACAAGTGCTAGTACCAGAATTCTAATCTTATATAATTTCTTTTTCCTATATTTAGGATTTATTTTTTTCTTTCTTCTTATTGCCAATTTTCTCTCCGGTGCTATGCACCTTTCTCCTTTGTATACTTTATAATTATCCGTTTCTACTAGTAATTAAATTCCATTGATTCTTTTTCAATTTGATATACTTCAAAACAAACCCTCTTATTTGTTCTATGGTCTCATCAAACTTTTCTTCTTCCATCTCATCTAAGATTACTGCATTATTTTCTATATCTGGTAATTGTACTGTATTTTCGCCATACTTTGTTGAATACTTAAGATTAATTAATTTTTGTGAAGTACTATCATAATAATTTATCGCTATATCATTCTTAACTTCAGTAGATTCTTCTGTTCCATCTATATTCATTTGAATAATATATTTTGATAATATTTGAGATTTTCTTATTTCATCATATTCTATATCTAATACTCCGTCTGATTTTTTTATTATTAAAGTAAATCCATTTGTTTGACTGCTATTTGCGTCAAGTTCACTTTCATCATTACTATATAACGAAGTATCAGTTAAATTTTCTCCTATTTCTTCGACTGTATTATCTATGTCATGTAATTCTTCTCTCAAGCCATCGTCTTCATCAGAATCATCATTTGATGAAAATTCAACACTTCCAACTTCAGAATCTTCAATTATGTCCTCTCTAGAAAGTGTGGTATTATTTGTGTTATCTATTTCTTGAGGAGCATTTCTATAAGTAACATCTCCCTGCTCGCCTATTCTTACAGTTCCACCATCACCAGCATTTAAACTTGTTGTGGTATTATTTGGTATATTAGAATTATTTTGAGTGGTTTGCTCCGAAACATTAATTGTATTTTCCACATTTTGTTCACTATTTGTGGTTGATTCGTTTTCTTGATTACTTTGTGTTGAATCTTGCTGCTCATTTTGATCATTTTGCTCATTCTGATTATTTCCAATCACTGTAATGCTCTTTAGTGTTCCTTGTTGTACATCATGATTTTCGGCTTCTTCTTCAACCTCAGGTGGAGCAATATAGTCTCCTTCTAATGCTTTATCAAAAAATGCCATACCATCTGCAATATTATCCTTTACATCTTTTATAGTCCCATCAATATAATTTGGCATATCATCTGCTAAATATGTTAATACCACAGAATTATCATCCATGTATTCACATTTTAAATAATCTTTATTATTATCAAAAATAATGATTTTAACCTTATCTTCTACTATGTATAAAGAAGTTGTTGTCTCTCTTTTCTGGCTATTATTCTCTATTTCAATCAATTTAGAATCTAGTACACTTTCTAATTTAGCACTTGAAATTCCAAGTTTTTTCTCAATCATAATAGCTTCAAAAATTTTATATACTACATTTGAAGTATCAATTTCACTATTTGATACAACTTCCTCACCATCTTGAGTAATATATCCTAATAGTTCTTTGTCTTCCCTAACAGCTTTTATCAATTCATAATAAATCTTATTAGTTTCTTCTCCAGTTAAATGAAGCTTATATCCAACAGCTTCATTATATTTTCCATCTCTATCTGTAAAAGAAACATTAGGTTTTTGTTCAAAATCTTCTTTTTTGGTATTTTTAGAAATCACTTTAATTAATTTATTAAATAAATCTGACTTAAATTGACTATCAAAATCTGTTCTTTGATAACTAAATAATCCAAATATTTCATTATAATTAAACTTATTGCGATTGTTGCTAATCTTACTCATAAAATATGCAGTATTCTCTTTTTCCCAAGCCACATAATCTTCTAATATATCTGGGCAATAAACTGCCATATACTTATCCTTTTCAAAGCCTTCTATCTCAAACAAATTATTGTCACTATATTCCATATTAAGTTTTACAGATTTTTCATCACTTTGCGGATTTGAAAAAATATCAAAATTATAGGCAATTTTATTTTGTGGATTTTCACTATCATCTCTGTTAGACTTGCTCTTAACTGATAAAGTAGCTTTGGTATTATGAACTGTTGTATTATTTTTTTGAGCAATTTGACTATATATAACATCTTCAAAAATAGAATTAAAGTCTATTTTTTGAGCATAGTTAAAAAAGATTGATTGAGTTGATTCAACCATGTAATTTTTGTAATAGTAATAACCTCCAAAACAAATGCCACTAAAAATTAGAAATATCATAATTGGAAAAATTACAAAAAACGGATTTCTCTTTTTGGTAGTCTTTTGATTCAAATCTACAAACCCAACATTATTAGCAATTATAGGGTTTTGAAAATCATCTTTTCTTTTCACAAACAATCTCCCATTCTTTAAAATTAACCAATAATATTATATATATAATCTTGTTTATTAACAAGCATGTCATAGTTTTTTTATAAAAAAAAAACTAATTTGAAATAGTAGTAAAACTATTCCAAATTAGTTAATTATTATTCTAATTCAAAAGCACCTGTATATAATTGATAATACTCACCTTTTTGTTCTAGCAATTGCTCATGATTTCCTCTTTCAATTATTTTTCCTAAGTCCATAACCATAATAGCCTTAGCATTTTTTACAGTGGATAATCTGTGTGCTATAACCAATACTGTTCTACCTTCCATCAATGAATCCATTCCATCAGATACAATTTTCTCTGTTCTAGTATCAATACTTGACGTTGCTTCGTCTAAGATCATTACTGGTGGATTTGATATTGCTGCTCTTGCTATAGAAATCAATTGTCGTTGGCCTTGTGATAATTGACTTCCATTTTCTGTAAGTTTTGTATCATAGCCATCTGGCAATCTCGAGATAAAATTATGCGCATTGGCAATTTTCGCCGCTTCAATTACTTCTTCATCAGTTGCATCTAATTTACCATACTTAATATTTTCTTTTATTGTTCCTGTAAAAAGATTTGTATCTTGTAATACTAAACCTAATGATTTGCGCAAATCTGCTTTTTTAATCTTTTTAATATTGATTCCGTCATATCTAATTTTTCCAACATCTATATCATAGAATCTGTTCAAAAGATTTGTAATTGTTGTTTTTCCAGCACCTGTAGCACCAACGAATGCTATTTTTTGGCCTGGTTTCGCATATAATGAAATATCATGCAATATAGTTTTCTCTTTTTCATAGCCAAAGTCAACATTTTCGAATTCAATTCTTCCTTTTAATTCCACATAGTCAACTGTACCATCATGATGTCTATGTTTCCAAGCCCATTGACCTGTCTTTTCTTCTTTTTCGATAATTTTTCCATCTTTATCTTTTTCAATATTTACAAGATTAACATATCCATCGTCTTCTTCAGGTTTTTCATCCATTAATTCAAAAATTCTATTTGCACCTGCCATAGCCATAATTATAGAATTTACTTGCTGTGATAATTGTTTTATTGGTTCATTGAAACTTCTGGTTAATGCTAAAAATGATGCTATCGTTCCCAATGTAAGTCCCGGAACTATACCTTTAATTGCAAAAATCGCACCAAGTATAGCAACTACAACATATTCGATATTACCAACATTATTTAAAATAGGCATTAATATGTTAGCAAATTTATTTGCTTTATACATATTGTCGAATAATTCTTCATTTATTTCATCAAATCTCTTTTTGGCTCTTTCTTCATAATTAAATACTTTTACTACTTTTTGCCCATTAATCATCTCTTCGATGTAACCATTTACTTTTCCAATCATGTTTTGTTGATTGATAAAATGTTTTGAGCTATTTTTAGCCAATACTTTAGTTACATTTAATTGAACTAATACAAATAAAAATACTATTATACTTAATTGCCAACTCATTGTAATTAATGCAAATATTACTGTTACTAGCGTTACAGTAGATGATATAAATTGTGGAAATGAATGAGAAATCATTTGCTCTAGCGCATCTGTATCAGTTGTATAATGGGTCATTATTTCACCATGTGTATGGGTATCAAAGTACTTAATTGGTATCCTTTGCATCAATCCAAACATTTTATCTCTAACATTTTTAAGTGTCCCTTGGGCTACTACAATCATCAATCGATTATACGCAAATGTAGTCATTATTCCTATTGAAAACAAAGCTATCATTTTAAACATCAATTGATTTAATCCTGAAAAATCTGGATTATCTTGGCTTAAAAGTGGCACTATAAATTGATCTACCAAAGTTCTCATAAATACTGATGACATTACCATGATGATAGAACTTGCCATTATACATATAACTACTAAAGACAATCGCAATTTATTGTTTTTTATTATTAAAGACAATAATCTTTTAGCTGTTTTGCTATCAAGCTTTTGCCCTTGTGTTCCAATTGTTCTTTGTCTTGGTCCTCTATTCGGCATCATCATCACCCACTTTCGTTTGAGATTCGTACACTTCTTGATAAATCTTATTGCTCTTTAACAATTCTTCATGATTGCCAAAGCCATCAATTTTACCATTATCAAGTACTATAATCTTATCGCTTTCTTGAACAGAAGCTATTCTTTGAGCGATGATGATTTTTGTTGTATTAGGAATTTTTTCTTTAAATGAATTTCTTATAAATTGATCTGTTTTTGTATCAACTGCAGAAGTTGAATCATCTAAAATCAATATTTTAGGCTTTTTAAGCAAAGCTCTCGCAATACAAATTCTTTGTTTTTGCCCGCCACTAACATTAGTACCGCCTTGAGAAATCATAGTATCATATTTATCTGGAAACTCTTGGATAAATCCATCTGCTTGAGCTAATTTGCAAGCTTCAATCATTTCTTCATCGGTCGCATTTTCATTTCCCCAACGAAGATTCTCTTTTATTGTTCCAGAGAAAAGAACATTTTTTTGAAGTACACATGAAACAGAATCTCTTAACGCTTCAAGATCATATTCTTTAACATTCTTTCCGCCTACTAATAACTCTCCTTCAGTAACATCATATAATCTTGGTATAAGATTTACCAAACTTGATTTACCGTCACCGGTACCACCGATAATTCCTACAGTTTCACCAGAATTAATTTTGATATTAATATTTTTTAATACTTCTTTATCTGCATCATTTACATAGCTGAATCCAACATTTTTAAACTCTATAGAGCCATCCTTAACTTCCATAATTGGGTCCTCTGGAGACGCTAAATCTGGAACTTCATTTAATATTTCAAATATTCTTTCCATGGCAGCAGTTGCTATTGTTGACATTACAAGAATCATTGAAAGAATCATAACTGCTGTTAGAATTTGTATTGAATATGTTATCAAGCTAGTTAGTTCTCCTGTTGTAAGTGCGGTACTTCCTGATAATACTATAGTTCTTGCACCAATCCATGATATAAATATAATTGCGCCATACACACATAATTGCATTGTTGGCATATTGAACGAAACAATTCTTTGTGCCTTTGTAAATAAATCATATATTTGTTTAGATTTTTTTTGAAATTTTTCATTTTCTTCATCTTCTAGTACATATGATTTTACAACTCTTATTCCAGCAACATTTTCTTCAACCACATTATTTAGTTCATCATACTTATTGAATACACTTTCAAACACTGGAAAGGCTTTTCGCCCAATTATTATAACTACTGATGATAATATTGGAACTAATAATAAGAAAATCAAAGAAATCTTAGGATTAATTGTAAATGCCATAATCATAGAAAATATAAGCATTAACGGTGCTCTTATAGCAATTCTAATTAACATTTGAAATGCCATTTGAACATTAGATACGTCAGTTGTTAGCCTAGTTACTATACTTGATGTACTGAACTTATCAATATTTGCAAAAGAAAATGTTTGAACTTTATAATATAAATCTTTTCTTAAGTTCTTAGCAAAACCACTTGAAGCTTTAGCTGCTGTTATTCCCGCAGCTATACCAAATACTAACGCAAACATTGCTGCTACAACTAGAATAAATCCATAAAGATAAGTTTTTTCTAATGAATGTACATTTATTCCTTCATCTATAAGTTTAGCCATAACATATGGAATCAATACTTCAAGCATTACTTCAACACATACAATTAGTGGTGCAAGTAATGCATATTTTTTATATTCTCTTACTGACTTAGCTAATTTTTTAATTTTATTAAACATAGTCTTTCTCCTTATGCTAGATATTATATATAAAAATCGAAAAAAAGCAATAAAAAAAAGCAGTCACTATAATCTTAATAAGCAACTACTTATTTTTTAATAATAAAACCATCTTCGTCCATAGCTTTATCTCCCCATTTCTGGACCATCTATAGCTAGATACTTTTCCATGTCGATATTAGCACCAAGAGGGATTTTATCAAATTCTCCATTTCTCATATGTGGTACGATTCCAGCATTTTTAATTCCAATAATTCCACTATTCATATCTACATCCTCCTTATAAACCGCTATTAAGGGATGCTGTACTTAATCGTTATTCCCATAACTCCCTACTTTATTGTAACACAATTGTAATATTAATGCAAGTTTTTTTCAAAATTTATTGATTTTTAGCGATTTATTTAATTTTCGCAAATAAAAACCCCACGTTCAAGCCGTAAGATCAAATCTTTTATGGACCTGATATATTCAGGTGGGTGCGTCCTAAGCATTCATGGGTTTCTTAAATGATAATTCAAGCTTACACGCCATGCCTAGAGATTTAGCTCCCTTATCCATTACTTTGTAGGTTCTAAAAAATTTTTTCACTACGCACTACGCAGGGAT
>AUXO017000394.1_pt1 | contig 48681 bp, 43 predicted proteins | sample 768731 | NCBI WGS metagenome assembly AUXO01 (sample SAMN02715735, study PRJNA202380) | gut metagenome | biome: sheep rumen | host: Ovis aries | place: New Zealand: Palmerston North | reverse complement strand
TTTTTCTTCATAATATATTTCTCCCTTTACATACAATTTAAATTATATTTAAAATAATAATTGTTTTCAAGTAAAAAAAGACCTTTGTCTGAACAAAGGTCATTTTATTTTATAGGTGTAGCTTACGCTCTTTAATTTCTTGTGTTCTTCCTTGATTCCAATATTGTGATCCAATATATCCACAAGTTCTTCTTGCTACATTCATCTTTGACTGATCTCTATTATGGCAGTTTGGACACTCCCACACTAGCTTATCATTATTGTCTGTTACAATCTTGATTTCTCCGTCATATCCACATACCTGGCAATAATCAGATTTAGTATTAAGCTCTGCATACATAATGTTATTATATATAAACTTAATTACCTGTAATACTGCTGGAATGTTTCCTTGCATATTAGGTACCTCTACATATGAGATAGCTCCTCCTGGAGATAGCTTTTGGAATTTTGATTCTAAAGCTAGCTTATGGAACGCATCAATATCCTCAGTTACATGTACATGATATGAGTTAGTGATATAGTTCTTATCTGTAACTCCTTCAATAATTCCAAATCTCTTTTGTAATGATTTAGCAAACTTATAAGTAGTAGACTCAAGTGGTGTACCATATAATGAATAATCAATATGCTCCTCACTCTTCCACTTTGCAGTGTATTCATTAAGCTTCTCCATTATCTTAAGTCCCATTGCTTCTCCTTCAGGCTCAGTAAGCTTCTTTCCTGTTAGATAGTAAACTGTTTCCCAAAGTCCTGCATATCCTAAAGATATTGTTGAATATCCACCATATAATAGCTTATCAATTGTCTCACCCTTCTTAAGTCTTGCAAGTGCTCCATATTGCCATAATATTGGTGCTACATCAGACTTAGTTCCAAGTAGACGCTCATGTCTAATTCTTAAGGCTCTATGGCATAGATCCATACGCTCATCAAATACCTTCCAGAAATTATCCATATCCTTTCCTGCAGTACATGCAATATCAACAAGGTTTACTGTAACTACACCTTGATTGAATCTTCCATAATACTTAGGCTTTCCTGTTTCGTCAACATAAGGTGTAAGGAATGATCTACATCCCATACATGTATAGCAATGTCCTTCCCCATTCTTATCAACCTTATCTCTTAGCATAATCTTCTCTGAAATATAATCAGGTACCATACGCTTTGCAGTACACTTAGCCGCAAGCTCTGTTAGATAATAATAAGGTTGTCCCTCCTCAATATTATCTGGCTCAAGTACATAAATAATCTTAGGGAAGGCTGGTGTAATATATACACCCTTCTCATTCTTAGTACCCTTAATACGTTGCTTTAGAGTCTCTTCAATGATTAATGCTAAATCAGCCTTCTCTTGCTCATTCTTAGCCTCATTTAAATACATAAACTCTGTAATGAATGGAGCTTGTCCATTAGTTGTCATAAGAGTCACTACCTGATATTGAATAGTCTGTACTCCTCTTGTGACCTCATTACGTAATCTATCCTCAACAATTGCCTTAATTTGTTCATCTGTCGCACTGATATTAAGCTTTTCAAATTCAGCTATAACCTCTTTTTTAATTTTTTGACGTGATACATCTACAAATGGTGCTAGATGTGTTAAAGAGATAGATTGTCCACCATATTGGCTTGATGCGACCTGAGCTATAATTTGAGTTGCGATATTACATGCAGTTGAAAAGCTATGTGGCTTTTCAATTAATGTTTGTGATATAACAGTTCCATTTTGAAGCATATCCTCAAGGTTTACTAAATCACAATTGTGCATATGCTGTGCAAAATAATCAGCATCATGGAAATGAATTAATCCATTCTTGTGAGCCTCTTGGATATCCTGTGGAAGTAGGAATCTATTAGTAATATCCTTAGATACCTCTCCTGCCATATAATCTCTTTGAACAGATACTACAGATGGATTCTTATTAGAATTCTCCTGCTTAACCTCTTCATTATCTCCTTCAAGTAGTGATAGGATATAATCATCTGTTGTATTACTTTGACGAAGAAGCTGATGCTTATAACGGTATGTAATATATGACTTAGCTACCTTAAATGCACCCTTTTCAAATATTTCCTCCTCAACGAAGTCTTGGATTTCCTCAACTCCAACAGCTCTTCCTAAATCATGACACTTCTTTAATACATCCTCAACTATTAAATCAATTGACTCATTTGATAGCCTTTCACTTTTTTCATCAATTGATTCATTAGCCTTGACGATGGCATTATAGATTTTTGATTCGTCAAAAGAAACTTCCTTTCCACTACGTTTAATTACATTCATTTCTATTTCCCCTCTCATTTTTAGAATACATTCCTTGCGTATCTACATTTAGTATAGTATAATAATTAAAACGGAGGTGTTGGATTTCCAACAGCATTTATTATCATGAAGGATTATATAAAAGAGCTAATTTATTTTAAAAATTTAGATGCACAGGATTATCATGCAATACTTAGATGCTTTAGCGCAAGACTAATTCATTATGAAAAAGGAGCTAATATTATAAATATTGGTGATAATACTAACAATATATATATTATAGCCAGTGGTCTTGCAAGATCTAAAACTTATGATTTAAATGGTAAGACTACTATTTTAAAGGATTATTATCCAAATGATATATTTGGAATAGAATTCGAGGAAAAGGATATATATACTGAAGAGCTTATAGCTCTTACAGATACATATGTTGTTGCCTGTAATAGATTCCGTTTTATAACGCCTTGTGCAAACAGATGTAAAAGACATACTGATTGTATGAAAAATACATTTATAAACCTTGCCTCTCAAATGTCATCACAATCTCAAAGAATTCATCAAATGTCACAAGGTAAAACAAGGCAAAAAATATATGCTTATCTTTATGAGCTAAGTAAAGGTAATAATAAATATTTCCGTATACCATATAATCAATCAGAGCTTGCGACATATTTAGGACTAGAGCGTAGTGCTCTATCATATGAGCTTAATAATATGAAGCGAGATGGTCTTATTGATTTTGATGGTGATATGTTTAAAATCAAAAAAAAGAAGGACTAGTCCTTCTTTGTTTCTTCTATTGGCTTTACTTCCTTTTGTGGAGCCTTCTTTCCACCTACTCCTACAACATCATCAACAGGAAGTGTAAAGGCTATTCCTTGCCCTGCCGTATCAAGTCCACATTTTTCATAAAATGCATGAAGCATCTTATCCTTTATACTTGAATTTGCAAGTATCCAAATCATTTCCTTTTCAGGAGTAATAGTAATATTAAACATTGTTTCTGCATCTCCACGGGCAGTACCACGTGCATTAAGAACAGTACCTCCACGTGCACCACAATCACGGGCAACACTCATAGCCTGCTCGCTAAACCCTTGATTAACTATTAATACTATAAGCTCAAAGTTTGTCATTATACCTGCCCTCCTTTAATATTAGCTAAAAAGTTATATAGCTGTACTCCAATGAGTGACTTCATTGGAATAGTAAAAGCTACTCCTTTACCATTACGTGTTTTAAAATACTTATCCTCATATGCATTTAATATAGCTTTTACTATATCCTCTCTTACAACACTAAGTATTATAGCCTTATCAGAGCCACTTATTCCAAGTAGATGCTGAATATCTGTTGGTGCAGTTCCCTGCGCATATAATACTGTCTGCATATTAACATCATAACCTTCTAATGCAGATAAATAGAAATCTACCTTTTTACGATCAATAATTGATACAAGTATTTTTAATTTAACCGGAGCCTCTAGACTATCCTTAGAGCCTCTTTTCTTTTTAGGGGTTGTATTATCTTCCATATTATAACCTCCTACATAAAATCGATGATTTGATCATCATGCTCTGTGCTTTCAATAGCCTTAAGCCTACGCTTAGCTACAAGCTGTTTTTGAATTACTGATTTAAATCCAAGTATTTGGATTGTAATAAGCGGTGTCATCGCAACCATTGCGACGATTCCATATCCCTGCTTTATGATATCAACATTTTCATTATAAATAATTGAACAAACACCAATTGCCATAGGAACTATAAATGTAGATGTCAACGGTCCTGAAGCAACACCTCCAGCATCAAAGGCTACTCCTGTATAAAGTTTTGGAACAAAAAATGATAATGCGAATGATACAAGGTATCCTGGAATTAAAAACCATAATACACTAAAACCACATACTATCTTTATCATTGATAAGCAAATAGCAATACCTATACCAATACATAAGGCAATAAGCATAGTCTTCTTCTTTATAGCTCCAGTTGTAACCTCCTCTACCTGTTTTGTTAAAACATGTAGTGTAGGCTCAGCAAGTACTACAACAAATCCTATAACAAATCCAAATATAATCAAGGCTGTCTCTTTATTTGCAAGCTGACTTCCTATCTTATATCCTGTAGGTAGGAATCCAATCTCAGCTGCAGTTAAGAATAATGTAACTCCAGCAAATGTATAAATTATACCTATTAGGAATTTTAAAATCTTAACCCTAGGTAACTTAATAAATAATACATTTAATAACAAGAATGCTCCAAATATTAGAATAACTGATAATAATACAGTACCTGCATTCTCACCAAGCTTCTCAAATATATGAGAATCTATGTGATATCCATATCCTGATAATAAATTATCAAGCTCTCCTCCATTAACAATTGATACAAGAATTATCGCAAATATAATAGGACCTACAGAGCATAGTGCTACTAATCCGAAGGAATTCTCCTTAGTATTTCTTCCTCCAATAACAGTCGCAACTCCAAGTCCCATAGCCATAATAAATGGTCCTGACAATGGACCTGTAGTAACTCCTCCTAGGTCAAATGTCATACCTAAGTATTCTGGCTTACGAACAAGTAGGACACATGTTACTGCAAATAGGAATAAATATCCAAACATCAATAGCATTGTTAAATCCTTATTAAATATTATTTTTAAAATTGCTAGTACAAGGAATATTCCAACTCCAACACCAATAGATATAATAAGCATCCATTGTCCGACAGTAAGATTTGTATTAACCGCAACACCAATTTGCTTGGCAATTACTGTTAAATCTGGTTCTGCGACAGTAACTAAAATTCCTAGTATTAATGTAATAACAATAATTAAAGGTAGCTTCTTTGTTTTAATAAGGCTTGAACCAACTGTCTCTCCCATTGGCTGCATCGCAATATCAGCACCTAAGCTGAATAATCCAATACCAAGCATTAAAACTATAGCGCTAATTATAAATGTTATAAGTTCACTAGACTTTAAACTATATAGTGGCGTGAACGACAACAAAATAATCATTAAAGTAACTGGTAGAATTGATATGACTGCTTCCTTGATCTTTGACCATAAATCTCTAATCATATTTTCACTTCCAATTTATATATCGATTATATCACAAAATGTATAACTATTTAAATCAAAATTAAAAAATCAGCACATAAGTGCTGATTATTAAATGTTAATCTCAATATATGAAATGATATCATCAATAGGAATATCTTTCTTTATTCCATATGTTGGATCATAGAATTTCTTTTGATAATATAAGCAATAATGATTTCTTCTTCCAATTCTTGTATTACAAATACAAATAGGTGGAAGAGATTCAAAATCATATATAATCTTACCATGGGCAATACCATAATAATCAAGAGTTTCAATAAGCTTTGATAATGATCCTTGGAATGCACGAGCTTGCATACGCTCACAAATTGCTTCTATAGATTCACCTGTAAGCATAGAAATAATCGCATGCATACAATATCCCTTTGTAGGTTGTGATACATATTCAATCTTTCTTCTAATTGGATTTTCAACTGAATATGGAGAATCCTGATTAATAGAATGAAGCTTATCAATCAAATCAAACTCAACAGAAAGCTTCTTATATTCTTTAATAATAGCATAAGCCTTAGGCCCAATTGGAATATAAAACTTACCTTCTCCACGAGGAGCAAGTCTACACTCGAAGTCTAAAACATTAATAGTATCTGATAAAATAACTACCTTTGCAAATTGTGTGTTACTCTTTTTATTTGTTATATGCCACACATTAAATGGTATATCAATATAAATCTTATCATTTACTTTTACTAATGTACATAGGAATGACTCCATTGTCCCACTTCCTTCCGAGTGATTTATCAACAAAAATATTTTAACATAGGAAATATTTTCTTGTAAATATTTTTGCTTAAAAAAATATCGATTATATCTCTATTGTATATATTAATTTGTGCTAGAGTTGAAGACAAACAATAAAAAGAGACTACCATATAGCAATCTCCTTGTTCCTTACTTTAATCTATTAAATAATGTTCCTGCGCCTGCATATGCAATACAATCTTGCTTTGCATCCTCTGCAGATGACATATATGTAACATTTGATTTTTTGTTTACCGCATCATAATAGAATAATAAAGTATTTGTATCAAAGTTAGTATAATCTGTTGTAGTTCCATCTGGCTTACATAATCCTGTAAGAGATGCATCTCTTTGTGTTACTACAGTTGCTTGAGTCTTAGTACTATTATTATGAACATCATTAAATGACTTAATAATAGTACCTTGGTATGTATCAGTTACTTTAATTATTTGAGCATTATTACAATCCTCAAAATAATTGTATTCTGAATAAGCAAATGCATTTGCTCTTATATCCTGGCAATTGTTTCCACTATAATAATAGTTATTATACATATGCACATTAGACTGTCTTAATAATGGCATACGTGATCCACAATCATTATAGTAATTATGGTGTAATGTAATATTATATTGGAATGCAGAATCCCCTGGACCAATAAGTGCTGTCTTATGTGTTCCATTATATCTTACATAATCGATAGTAAGATTATGTGCATATTTGAAATCTGTAGATCCATCTCCATCAGCCTTATCATTTTCTTTAGTAACATCCCAATTATTAACTCCAACATTAAAAGTTGAATTATGAATCCAGTATCCTTCATAATCAATATTATATAATCCAGTTTTTGCATTAAGCTTACCATCTCCACCTTGAATACCTATTGCATCCTCAGTGTACGCATCAAATGTTAGATTTCTTACCTCAACTGAATTACATCCTGAGAATGTAAATCCAAATTGGAATATTCCTGCAGATTCACCTATACCCTCAATAGTAATATTATTTGCATACTTAACATCTAAATCATTAAAATATGAATCGTACTCAGTAGTAACACCATTTGTTTGCTTACGAGACATATAGTTAGTAAGACCTTCAAGCTTTGTAATTCCATTTGACTCATCATTAGTCATTTGGTTTAATCCAGCCTTTTTGATATCCTCCTCATAAAGCTTGTTAGATGCCCATCCTTCAGCATTATCAAAAAGCTCTATTTGCTTATTAACTCTAGCATCACTATTACCTTCACCATAGACATTCTTTGTATCAATATAGTTCCATTGAGTTGTTTTAATAGTACCTATAACTCTAATATCTAATGGTTTATCTGAATTTGCTTGGGCTTTTAAAATCGCACTTAAACCTGTGTATTCTGAATCACCAATAGTAGCTGTTACAGTATTCTTAGTCGCATCATCAACATAAACAACTACTGCATCATTCTTTAATGTACCATCATTATTATATGCCCCTACTCCTTCCTCTCTATTGAAGTGAGCATATCCTGATCTATCATATGCACTAACAGCTACATCTGCATAGCTAGACTTACCATCTGCTGTATCAACCTTAATAGTATAATCTCCTGCACTTAAACCAACAATATCAACTCTTGCAGTATTTTCTGACTTAAGTCTAATTAGATTATCATCTACCTTTGTATATGAAGAATCATCTGCACCCTTTACCTTATATGATACAGTTGTTCTTGAAAAATCTGTATCATTAAAAATTGCATATGCTCCTTCAGCATACCCACTTGATTCTGTAATTGCATTATCATCAACTACAATTGGATTATTATTGTTATTATTATCCTTATCTCCACCACAGCTTACAAATGCTAGTAATGCTATAGTAGATAAAGCAATACCTAATACTTTCTTCATGTTACCACCTCTTGCCTAAACATTGTAGCATACAACCTATTATATTCAATAGTGTTTTACCCAATAGTTATAAAGCTTCGCATTTTTGTGATAGTTTTTCCGACAAAAAAGGATTGGAATAACCAATCCTTAAATTATTTTACTAAGATGCTGTATATGTTGTTACAATACTTGTAACTAAAACTCCTGTTCCAGATCCTGAACTTCTATAAATATAGAATGTTGAAGTTCCTGAAACTGTAAATGTATATGTATAAGTAACTGCATCTCCAGATGTAATAGACTCTGAAGTTGTTGCATCCTCTGAATCTTTCTGAACTGCTAAATAAGCATAAGGCTTTGCAGCGCTAGTATTAATGTATGCTGTAACTTCTACTGTAACAGTTCCTGTTCCAGAGACAGTAATACCAATATACTTATCTGAATTTGATCCATTTGATCCTAGCTTTATTGCTCCATTAGAAAGTGAAATTGCATCACCTGAATCTACAACTGTGTAGTCATCACCTAAATTTGAAATGCTAGTAACTGTAGAACAATCTAATGAGTAAGTTGTATTACCACTTGCTGTAGGTGTATCAGTATTTGTATCTGTTGTAGGTGTATCAGTGTTTGTATCTGTTGCAGGTGAAGTTTGTGTTGTATCAGTTGATGTACCACCAGTATATGAAGGCGCTGCCCCTGATATTACATTTGTCATTGTACCAGCTCCAGCATATGCAATACAGTCTGACTTTGCTTGCTCTGCAGATGTTAAATACTCCACATTAGATACATGATTTTCTGCATCATAATAGAAATCTGTTGTATCTGTATCAAAGTTTGGATTATAAATATTTCCATTTTCAACCGCTGTTGTTCTATTATCTACAACTGTAGCTCCGCTTGTGCTTGAGATTCCTGTAAATACATTATTATATAATTTTACAGCTGCGACCTGATTATTACCTGTCTTAATAGAGAATGTATTCTTTGCATTTTCAAAATAGCATCCCTCGATAAATGCATATGCTCCTGCGTAAATTTGCATATTATTACCAGTTGAACCTGCATAATAATTATTATACATATGCATATTAGCTTGTCTTGCAAATGGAAGTCTTGATTCACATTGATCATAGAAATTATGATGGAATGTAATACAAGCAGCATGCTGTGTATCGCTACCATTTACAAGACCAGTCTTATGAGTCTTATAATATCTATTATATGATAATGTTACGAATGCTGTTTTCTTAATATCTGTACATCCATCTCCCTCATGCTTATCCTGCTCACTTGAGACATCTAGATTATTAAATCCAACATTAAATGTGTTATTATGAATCCAAATATTACCATCTTTAAATCCTGCTATTGTAGTTGAATCTGCTGCACCTTCAATAGCACATGCATCCTCAGTTGCTGAATCAAATGTTAAATTCTTAACCTCAACTGAAGAACAAAGTTTCCATGTGAATCCCCATTGATTTAATCTGGCATTATCTCCTATACCTTCAACAGTAATATTCTTAGCATTCTTTATATCCATCATATTCCAATATGAATCATACTCTTTTGAACTATATTTTAAGAATCCTTCTACACCATCAATTGTAGTGTATTCTGATTGATATGATGCTACTTCATTTCCATTAAATCTTAATCCGTCAGATTCTTTTCCAAGTGCTATAATTTCTGCTTGACTTAATCTATCTGTTTTAGCAATTTTACCAGCTTCATTTAATGTACTTAAAACAGAAGCGTTTAACACTTCACCATTATATGTTATAAGTCCATTTGCTAGAGGGTCAACATTTGCAACACCATTATTTGTTCTAACAGTTTTCATATTACCATCGTTGACGAACTCAATCTTATTCCAAGTCTTTTGATTAATAGTACCCATGATTCTTACATCTAGAGGAACTGAAGCATTTGTAGCTCCATTAATAATATTAAAAAGTCCAATATACTCTGTATCTTTGATTGTAGCCTTTACAGTGTTTTTAGTAGAATCATCAACATAAACAACAACTGCATTTTCCTTTAATGTACCATCATTCTTATATGCTCCAATACCATCTGATACACTAATACCAGTATCTTCATTTGGAGTTTTAAAATGGGCATATCCTGATCTATCATATCTTGAAACCGAAATACTTGCTTTAACCTGAGAAACTCCGTTTGAGTTTGTGATCTTTAAATCATAAGTTCCTTCTGCAAGTCCTACTACGTCAACACGTGCAGTTGAACCTTCTGCCTGTGTTCTTACAAGATTATTATCAACTCTAGTATATGTAGAATCCCCTGACTTCTTTACCTCAACCTTAATAGCTGTTGATGCTGGGTTTGTTTCATTAAAAATGGCATATAATCCTTCTGAATATCCATATGTAGCAGTCATTACATCTCCTGCTTGGATTGCAGTCCACTTTGCATAAAGTGTAATATTTCCCTTTACAACAGTTGTTGTTGTAAATAAGTCTGTACATGCTGCGTTACTATACCATCCATCAAAAGTAAATCCATCCTTTTTTGTTGTTGGTAATTGTGATAATACTCCATTCTCAGCTACAGTTGTTGAAGATACTGAAGTACCTCCATTTGTATCAAATGTTACTGTATAAATAGTAGTAGCATCTGTACCACTAGATGATCCTCCACTAGATGATCCTCCGCTAGATGATCCTCCGCCACTTACAGGAGCTGGATCTGTACCTGTACTTGTTCCTGTATCTGTACTTGTTCCTGTACCTGTACTTGTTCCTGTACCTGTATCTGTTCCTGTACCTGTATCTGTTCCTGTACCTGTATTTGTTCCTGTACCTGTATCAGCTCCAGTGTCAGGATCTGTTTGACTAGTACCTTCATTAGCGTTATTATCGCTATTTGTACTTAATGAACATCCAGTCAATGCTAGTGCAGCCATAGCTGCTATTGAGAATACCCCAATTAATTTTCTTGTCTTCATTTTAATTACTTCGCCTTTCTATGATTAAAATAAGTCCAAACCCATATTAAATACCTTATTATTATGCATTATATCATAATTAAAGTAAAATATAACACTCAAAATTATGTGATATTATGTGAAAAAGCGTCGTATCTTCGACGCTTTTAATTCAACAAATAATCCTTTAATATATTAATAACCTCATCAAAGCTATTAGATGTATTTATTTGGTTCTTAATAGTAGCAGAACCAGGTAGACCCTTTAGGTATGCTGAAATGTGTGTTCTCATCTCAAGCATTGCTAACTTTTCTCCTTTTAAATCAACTAAGTAGCTATGCTGAAGCACAATAGTATCGTATATTTCTTGATTAGTAGGCTTTTCAATAAGCCTATTATTCATTAAATATTCATTTATTTGTTCAAAAATAAATGGATTACCCTGTGCTCCTCTAGCTATCATTACTGCATCACAGCCTGTATATTCAAGTACATATTTAGCCTTCTGTGGTGAGTTTATATCACCATTTGCTATAACAGGAATTGATACTGCTTCCTTTACAGCCTTTATAACATCATAATTTGCTTCTCCTGAATACATTTGTGCTCTTGTTCTTCCATGAACAGCTAATGCAGAGGCTCCTGCCTTCTCAATAAGCTTTGCATTTTCTACTGCATTAATATTCTCAGAATCCCAACCAATTCTAATTTTTACAGTAACTGGCTTCTTAACAGCCTCTACTACTGCCTTTACTATTTCATAAACATGCTCTGGATTTTTTAATAGTGATGCTCCAGCACCAGCCTTTTTAGCTACCTTATTAACAGGACATCCCATGTTTATATCTATAATGTCACAATCACTATAATTATCTAAATATTTTGCAGCATATACTAAGGATTCAACATCAGCACCAAATATCTGCATAGATATTGGATGCTCATCTTGTGAAACCTTAGTCATCTTTATTGTTTTTTCATTAGAGAATCCTAAAGCCTTATCTGAAACCATTTCAGCTACCATAAGACCTGCACCATGTGATTTACATATTCTTCTAAATGCTTCATTACAAATACCTGCCATAGGTGCAAGCACTACCTGATTAGGGATGTAGACATCCCTTATCTTCCACATATAATAATATTTATCAAGTATTGGCTTTATATCCTCTATAGGAAGACCAATGATATTATATTCAGAGCCCTCAAAATGATCTACAAACTTTCCACCAATACCTTGAATAGCATAAGCTCCAGCCTTATCCATTGGTTCATTTGTTGAAATATAATCCCATATTTCATCATCTGAAATATTTTTAAAATAAACCTTAGATGTAGTCGCAAAATTATGTATCTCATCATTAAAAATAATTGCAACTCCTGATACTACCTCATGTATTCTTCCACTAAGACTTTTAAGCATAGAATATGCTTCATCCTTAGAATGAGGCTTTCCAAGCCTTTTACCATCAATAACAACAATAGTATCACATCCAAGTACAATAGAGTCATTCATTTTACCTATAGCCTTAGCCTTTCTTAAGGCTACTGATTTAACATTATCTATAGCACTAAGGCTATCATCCATTGTCTCATCTGCGTTAGCAACCATAATATCAAATTTATAATTAAACTCATTTAAAATGTCTTTTCTTCTTGGAGAAGATGACGCAAGTATTAGCTTCACATTTATCACCGAAAACATTATAACATAATATCACATCATTTTTTAAATTGAAATTTATTATATTATGATATAATAATAAACAAAGGTGATTAAATTGGTTAATAAAATTAAAAAATATTTGAAAATAAACAATTTAATAAAGCCTAATGAAAAAGTAGTAGTTGCTTTATCAGGTGGTGTTGATTCACAGGTCTTATTCTATGCTTTAAAAAAAATGGGATATGAAGTAATTGTAGCCCATGTAAATCATAAAAAAAGAATAGAATCTGATATGGAGGAGGAAAAAATAATTGAGATGTGTAAAGAAACACATACCAAATATGAAATTCTCCACCTAGAAAAAATTGACCACAATTTTGAAGCTAATGCCCATAACAAGAGATATGAGTTCTTTATTAATGTTGCAAAAAAGTATAATGCAAAATATGTAGCTACAGCTCATCATCAGGATGATAATCTTGAGACAATACTTATGAATATAATGTCTGGGTCAAACCTATATGGATATGGAGGTATTGCCCCAGAGCTTATAATTGATGATATTCATATTATTCGTCCTCTTCTTCCATTATCTAAAGCTGAAATTAGGGAATTTGCAGCTGCAAATAACATAATTTATTATGAGGATTATACAAATGCATTAGATGATTTTACACGAAACAGAATAAGGCATCATATCATTCCTGTTTTAAAAAAGGAATGCCCTAATATGCTTGATAGGTCAAATGCTTATTCAAAGCAAATACATGAAGCATTTGATTTTGTAAGAGGACAATCTATTAATTATTTAAAGGAAAATAATAATCAAATTATAAAAGAAACATTTGATAATCTTCATGTGTTTTTAAAGAAGGATATTATATGTCTACTTCTTGAAAATTATAATATTCAAAGAAGTGAAAATCTTATAAATGATTTACTAGATCTTATTGATAATAATAAGCCCCAGCTTGATTATAGCCTATCAAATGGATTATTATTTAAAAAAAGATATGATAAGATTTTTATAAGTAATGAATGTGATTCTAGTGCATTTAGCTTTTCTTTAAATAATAGAAATGATATTATTGATAACAACATACTTAAAGCTTATTTTACAGATAGTATTCCTAAGGATGCAATTTATTTAAAATTATGCTATAATGATATAGTATTTCCACTTACAATCCGTAATAGGAAAAATGGAGATAAAATAAGGCTTTCTGCTGGTGAAAAGAAAATAAAGGATTTACTAATTGATAAGAAGGTTTTAAAGGAAAAAAGAGATACTATTCCTCTTCTTGTAGATGGTAATGATAATATTTTATGGGTTTATAATATTGCAAGGGCAGAAAGTGTTCATAAATATAGGGATAATCATGATATATTCCTAGTTTTAGAGGTGAAAAATTATGCAGAATGATATAGCTGAGGTTTTAATTTCTGAGGAAAAAATTACCGAGTGCTGTAAAAGACTTGGTAAACAAATTGAGAATGACTATAAGGATAAGAACCCAATAATAATTGGTTTATTAAAGGGTTGTGAGCCTTTTATGTCTGACTTAATTAAAAATATAAACACTTATATAAGAACTGATTATATGGATTGCTCATCATACCATGGTACTATGTCTACAGGAACAGTTATCATTAAGAAGGATGTAGATGAGGATGTAAAGGATCAGGATGTAATAATTGTTGATGACATTATTGATACTGGTGTAACATTACATGATATAGTTCGTGTTTTAAAGGAGCGTGGAGCAAAGTCTGTTAAGACATGTGTTCTTCTTTCTAAGGATGTTAAAAGAAAGCACGAGCTTAATGTAGATTATGTAGGTACTACTGTACCAAATGCGTTTGTAGTTGGATATGGTCTAGATTTTAATGAAGCATATAGAAATCTACCTTATATCGGTGTATTAAAGGAAGAATTATATAAGTAATTTGTAGTAAGGAGTTTTGTGATGGATAATAATCAAAATAATCAAAATCAAAATAACCAAAACAATAATCAAAATCAAAACAACCAAAATCATACTCCAAAAAGAGGAGGTTTCTTCTCTTCATTTGGAGCATATATTCTAATTATCATTTTGATTATTGGTGTATGGTTTGCCTATAGAAAGATGACGGCAACAAAATATGAAACTGTAGAATATAGCGAGCTTACTTCAGCTATTACTGAGGATAGATATATTGGTGGTACTGCTAAGCCTGCTGGAGAGATTAACCCTGGTATATATGTTATCAAGGGTACATTCTATGAGGATGCTGAGCATACAAAGGTCGTATATTATAAGATAAATGTTACTGAAGTTCAATATAATGAGCTTGTAGGTGCAACATATAATGTAGATATTACATTAAAGACACTATCTACAAATCAGGTTATGACTTGGATAATGTATCTTCTTCCATATGTATTAATCATTGGAGCTATTATTATTATTTCTAAATCAACTGGAAATTCAAAAGCATTTGATTTTGCTAAATCCAATGCAAGAAAATCTAATGGTGGTAGGGTTACATTTAATGATGTAGCTGGATGTGATGAGGAAAAGCAAGAGCTAGTTGAGGTTGTTGATTTCCTTAAGAATCCTAAGAAGTACTCTGATATGGGAGCAAGAATTCCAAAGGGAATTCTATTATTCGGTCCTCCAGGTACAGGAAAAACATTACTTGCAAGAGCAGTTGCTGGTGAGGCTGGAGTACCATTCTTCTCTATCTCTGGTTCAGAGTTTGTTGAGATGTTTGTTGGAGTAGGAGCTTCTCGTGTGCGTGATTTATTCAAGCAAGCTAAGGAGCAACATCCTTGTATTATATTTATTGATGAGATTGATGCGGTTGGAAGACAACGTGGTGCCGGAATGGGTGGAGGACACGATGAGCGTGAGCAAACACTTAACCAGCTACTTGTTGAAATGGATGGATTCGCAACTAACCTTGGAATTATAGTTATGGCCGCAACAAATAGACCAGATGTATTAGACCCTGCACTATTAAGACCAGGAAGATTTGATAGACAAATTACTATTTCTTCTCCTGATGTTGCAGGACGTGAAGCAATTTTAAAGGTACATGCAAGAAACAAGCATTTAGCAGATGATGTTAAGCTTGATGAGCTTGCAGCTCGTATCCCAGGATTTAGTGGAGCTGATATTGAAAATCTATTAAACGAGGCAGCAATTCTTGCAGCTCGTGACAATAGAAAGGTTATTTCAGCTGAAGATTTAGATGAAGCAACTGACCGTGTAATGATGGGTCCTGCTAAGAAGAGCAGAAAATATTCAGATCATGAAAAGGATTTAGTTGCACATCATGAGGCAGGTCATGCTGTAATTGGATTAAAGCTTGAGCATGCCAATGTTGTTCAAAAGGTTACAATTATTCCTCGTGGACAAGCTGGTGGTTATACACTAATGCTTCCTGAGGAGGAAACATATTTTGAGACAAAGCGTTCTCTTCTTGATCAAATCACTGGTCTTCTTGGAGGAAGAGTTGCTGAGGAGATTACATTTAATGAGGTATCAACTGGTGCTTCTAACGATTTCCAACGTGCTACACGTATAGCTCGTTCTATGGTTACAGAATATGGAATGTCTTCTCTTGGACCTGTTCAATATGAACAGCAAACAGGATCAGTATTCCTTGGACGTGATTATATGAAGGAAAAGAATTTCTCAGATCAAGTAGCTCTTGAAATTGATAGAGAGCAACGTAAGATTATTGAGGAATGCTACACTGATTGTAAGAGAATTCTTACTGAAAATATTGATTTATTAAATACTATTGCTGAATACCTAAAGAAGGTTGAAACATTAACTAAGGCTGACATTGATGAAATAGCTGAGACAATGCATCTAAAGCGTTATGATGATCGCGAAAAGATTAAAGCTGAGCGTGAATCTAAGGAAGCCTTAATGAAGGCGCAAGAGGAACAAACTAAGGATTGTCCTGCATGTGGTACTAAGAATAAGATTGACGCAATGTTCTGCATTAATTGTGGAAGAAACATTGAATCAGTAACACCAAAGAATGTTGTTGATATTACTCCTTCTTCTACTAAAGATGAAACTCCTGTAGAAGATAAAAAGGATGATACTGATGAGACTAGATAAGTTCTTAAAGGTTTCAAGAGTTATAAAGCGTAGAACACTTGCTAAGGAGGTAGCCTCTGATGAGCGTATCCTTCTTAATGATAAAATTGCTAAACCAAGCTCACAGCTAAAAAGTGGTGATATCATCACTATAATGTTTGGTAATAAGGAAGTAAAAATTAGAGTTTTAGAGCTTTTAGACTCAACCAAAAAAGCTGATACTGATAAAATGTATGAGCTTATAAGTGAAAGAAAAATAAATCCTGCAGATTAATTTCTGCAGGATATTTTTTTATAAATATTTTTTTATATCACTAAGCCTATCTATAACATCATAGCCTTTAAAGAAATCCTCATGCTGATGTCCACCACTAAAAAGAATACCCTTACAGCCAATAACATTAGCTACCTCTATATCATGAAGCGAATCACCAACACAAATAATATCCTTAGGATCAATATTATTCTCCTTAATGAAACTATATCCAATCATAACCTTACTTCCACCTTCAACATTAGATGTACCTAATACCTTATTAAAAAAGGAATATATCTTATAATATTTTAACTGAAATGTTAAATTATTGATTTCAGATGATGATAAACATATAAGATAATGTCCCATATCCCTAAGCTCACAAAGCAAGTCATATACATCAGGATATAGCTTACATGATAAAGATTCTCTCATATATCTCTCATTATAAACTATAGCTAAATCCTCAAATCTATCCGCATTTAAATCAAGACCTGCACGAATATAATAATCTCTTATTGGAAAGCCAAAAACATGCCTATATTTATCCATATCAAGCTGTGGCTTATTCTGCTCCTCCAAAAATTGATTTATAAGCTTTAGTCCTAAATCAACATCGTCAAGGATAGTACCATTAAAATCAAATATTATATATTTCTTATTCATAGTTAGCCCTCCTTAACTTTAATATAATTATACTTTAAAATGACTTCTTTTTGTAGTATAATTTGTTTATGGAAAAATAAAGGAGGGCTATTATGCCATTAGTAAATGAATTAGAGATGTTAAAGAAAGCATATGATGAGGGTTATGCCGTTGGTGCTTTTAACATTAACAATATGGAAACTATTCAAGGAATAGTTGAAGCTGCAAAGCTTGAAAAATCACCTATTATTCTTCAGGTATCTAGAGGAGCTAGAAAATATGCTAATCCAGTTTACCTACAAAAGCTTGTTGAGGCTGCAGTAATTGACTCAGGTCTTCCAATTGCACTTCACCTAGACCATGGTGATTCATTTGAAATTTGTAAGGAGTGCATTGATACAGGATTCACTTCTGTTATGATTGACGGTTCTTCTCTACCTTATGAGGAAAATGTCGCAGTAACTAAGAAGGTATGTGAATATGCACATGCACACAATCCTTATGTTACAGTTGAGGGAGAGCTTGGAACACTTGCTGGTATTGAGGATGAGGTTAATGTAGAGCATTCTTCATATACTGACCCTAATACAGTTGAGGATTTTGTTAAGAGAACAGGTGTAGATTCACTTGCGATAGCTATTGGTACATCTCATGGTGCATTCAAGTTTAAGCCAGGTACTAAGCCACAATTAAGATTTGATATTCTAGAAGAGGTTTCAAAGCGTCTTCCAGGATTCCCTATTGTATTACATGGAGCTTCTTCAGTTCTTCAGAATTATGTTAAGATGTTCAATGATTGTGGTGGAGAAATGAAGGATGCACTTGGAGTTCCTGAGGATTTATTATCAAAGGCTTCAAAAATGGCAGTATGTAAGATTAATATTGATTCAGATATTAGACTTGCTTGCTACGCACCTATGCGTAAATATATCTTAGATAACCCTACAGTGTTTGATCCACGTAAGCCACTTGGTGTTGCACGTGATAACATTACTGAGGCAGTAAGACATAAGATGAGAGATGTTCTTCACTCATCAAACAAGGCATAAAATATAGAAAGGAGCAATGCTCCTTTTTATTTTATTTGCGAATGCTATATATGGTATAATTTTATTTGCGTTTTCCTGAATTATTATGATATAATAATATGGATTACTTTTTGGAGGTTATATTATGGAACAAAAACTTTCTGATCAAGAAATTGTTAGACGTGAAAAGCTAGACAAATTAAAAGAGCTTGGTATTGACCCATTTGGTCAAAGATATGACACAGATTCTCATGCAGCTGATGTTAAAGCCAAGGCTATGAAGGCTATAGATGAGTTTAATGCAGCTCACACAGACCTTTCAGAGGAGGAGCGTAAGGCAGCACTTCATGAATACATTGAGGGATTAAACCTTGAGGTAAACGTAGCTGGACGTATTATGTTCATCCGTAAGATGGGTAAGGCTTCATTCTATTCATTACAGGATAAGTCTGGATTCATCCAGGTTTATATTCGTAAGGATGTAGTTGGTGAAGATCAATATGCATTATTTAAGATGGCAGATTTAGGAGACTTCGTTGGAACTAAGGGAACTATTATGCTTACACAAACAGGAGAGATTACAATCAAGTGTACTTCTTATACTCACCTTGTTAAGGCATTAAGACCTCTACCTGAAAAATTCCATGGTCTTCAGGATAAAGAGGAAAGATATAGACGTCGTTACCTAGACCTTATTATGAATGAGGATGCTAAGCGTGTTGCTATTATGAGACCTCAAATCATCCGTGCTATGCAATCATATTTTGATTCACTTGGATTTATTGAGGTAGAAACTCCAGTTCTTCAAAATATTCAAGGTGGAGCTTCTGCTCGTCCATTCATTACACACCATAATGCGCTAGATGCTGATTTCTATCTACGTATCGCAACAGAGCTTCATTTAAAGAGACTTCTTGTTGGTGGACTAGAAAGAGTTTATGAAATTGGACGTATCTTCCGTAATGAGGGTATGGATAAGACTCATAACCCTGAATTTACAACAGTTGAGCTTTATCAAGCATTTGGTGATCTAGAATCAATGATGGATATTTGTGAAGGTGTAATTAAGAGCGCTGCTCTTAAAGTATGCCATAAGGAAGAATTCTTAAACCCATTCGATAGAGAGGGTAACAAAATTGATATCTCTAAGCCATTCCGTAGAGTTACTATGTGTGATGTAATCAAGGAACAAACTGGTGTTGATTTTAAGAATAATAATTATACCTTCGAGGAAGCTTGTGAGCTTGCTAAGAAGCATAATGTTAAGGTTGAGCCTCACTTCATCTCAGTAGGACATATTATTAATGCCTTCTTTGAGGAATATGGAGAAAAGACATTAATTCAACCAACATTCCTAATGGGACATCCAATTGAAATTTCACCTTTAACTAAGAAGGATCCATCTGATCCAAGATTTGTTCAACGTTTTGAATTATTCATTGGTGGACATGAATTCGCTAATGCTTATACAGAGCTAAATGACCCAATTGATCAAAAGGATAGATTCCTAGAACAGCTTGCTGAAAAGGAAGCTGGAAATGATGAGGCTAACGAAATGGATACTGATTTCGTAGAATCATTGGAATACGGAATGCCTCCTGCTGGAGGAATTGGAATTGGAATTGATAGACTTGTTATTTTCTTAACAGAGTCTGAATCAATTCGTGATGTAATTCTATTCCCTCAAATGAAGACTAGATAGTGGTGATATGATGGATATTTTAACTGATTATGCAAATTGGAAATTTGAAAATTATACTCTTATAGACACTCTATTAAAAAATGGTAGTGCTATAATACGTAGATTCCCTCATGTAATAGCTGTATGTGACTTCTTCTATAATGAGGTCACAAACAACCATTATAAAATGAGTCAGGATGAGGAAATAATATTTGAAAGTGGATTCAATTATCTACATGATCATTTTAATACCATTGATTTAATTCTAAAGCATGACTTCAATAGTAGCTTTACTGAAATGGAGAAATGCAGTAAAACAATAAATCTTCTTCTATACATCAATGATTTCCAGGCTGAGCTTGAAAATGTAGCTCCACAAAACATTAGTGGTAAGAAGACTCTTGATGATTTAGAACAACGTACAATGAAGTTTATTGAAACTCATACAAATGCTCCAGATACAATGTTTCAGCTACTTAGTGATGTAACATCTGATATGTTTAAGGATGGATATCAGGGAGTAAATGAAATAATGTATGAGGTTGCGGATGAGCTTGGAATTACTCCAGATGAATCAGATGACGATACATATGAGCTTTAATAGGTAGTTATACTACCTATTTTTTGTCTATCACTTGCACCTTCATTCATAATGAGTTATTATTAAAATAGAAAGCCTTGAGGGGAGGCGTTAATATGAATATCGCAAGAATATGCTTAAAGATACTGACTCTTTTTCTTATAACAATGTTTACAATAAACTTTATACAGGAAAGAATATGCTATTTATCATTTATTAATAAAGAAAAAATGGAAAAGCCATTAGTAGAGCCTGAATATATTAAGATTACAGATAAGCTTACAGGATATGGATATAGACTTGATTCAGATAATGAAAATGTAATAATATATTTTGGTGGTAATTATAATATTGCCTATAATATGGTAGGAAAATATGCCCATAGCTTTGATTGTACATTCATTTCTCCTGACTATTATGGTACTCAGGATAGTAAAGGGCATATTAACCTAAAGACAATGAAGAAAACAGCCTTAGATGCCTATGACTATGTTAAGGAGCAATATCCTAATAAAAAGGTAATTGTAATTGGTCATAGTTATGGTACAGGTATGGCAACATATCTGGCATCTAAAAGAGATGTAGAGATATTATTTGTTGTATCAGGATTTAGAGATAATGCTGATATCTATAATAGAACTACTCCTGTTTTCTATGGACCATTAAAGGTATTTATATCTAATAATATAAAAACAAGCACATACGCTAAAAGCGTTAATAATAAAACCTATGTAATAGGCTCAAAGGCTGATTATACACTTCCTGTTTCAATGCAGGAAAAGCTATGTAGCTCATTTCCTAACGCAGAGCTTAAGCTATTTGAAGATGTAGAACACTCAAATTATTTCAAATCTAAGGAGGTAGTAGATTTTATAATCGATACTATTGGACTAGATCATGTAGATGATCAGGGTGATATTGAGGAGTAATAATATGATACGTATACTATTCGTTTGCCATGGAAATATCTGTCGCTCTCCTATGGCTGAATACATAACAAAATATCTTGCCAAAGAAAATGGAATTGATGATAGACTATATATCACATCTAAGGCTACATCATCTGAAGAGATTGGTAATGATATATATCCACCTATAAAAAAGGTACTTACAAAACATAATATTCCATATGAAAGGCATAGTGCTTCAAAAATTGTGAAGCAGGATTTAGATAACTATGATTTAATAATTGGAATGGATACATATAATATTCAAAACATGACGCGTATATTAGGACCATCAGATAAGATTCATAAGCTTTGTGAATATTCAAACACATCAATTGATGTTGATGACCCTTGGTATACAAGAGATTTTGAACAATGCTATGGAGAAATTTATGCTCATTGCAAAAACCTTATAAATGTTTTATGCAAAAGACTAGCATTAAATAAATAAATGTGATAGTATATTAACGTAGGTAAAGCCTACTAGTCTCCATATTTTTTTCATAAATAACTAACTCTCCCTATTAAACAAATATTTTTAATATGGAGACTAAATAACTCCATAAGGAGGTCTTTCCCGAGACCTCCTTTCTTCTTTTATAAAATATATGATATAATATAGGCATGTGGGAAAGAGGTGTTTATATTTATGCAAGAACTTATTGATGCAATTAAAGAGAGTACAGGTGCTACTTCTGATGCACTAGCATATGCTATGCTTTTTGTAGGTGCGTTAATAGTTATATTTACTTTAATAGGAGTTTTTATTTCAATTTATTTATTCCTAAGATATAACAAGCTTAATAGAATTAAGAATAGCTGTAATATGACAGGATTAGAGGTTGCTCGTAAGATACTTGATGACAATGGTCTAAATCATATAAGTGTTAAGGCTACTGGTTCATTTATTTGGGGTAATTCCTATTCTCATGTATGGAAAAAGGTAAGACTTAGAAGATTCACATATAAAAAAAATAGTGTTACATCACTTGCGATGGCAGCTCAAAAGTCATCACTTGCGATTCTAGATAAGGAAAATGATCCAATAATGAAGAAGCGTAATAAGCTTATTCCATTACAAATGTTTGGACCACTTATGTTCCTTCCACTTGTAGTCTTTGGTGTAATACTTGATATAGTTATTGCTTCTGCTTTAGATAAGGATCCTAATTATGCAATTACATTTACATGTGCTGGATTTGGAGTACTTCTTTATGCTATATCATTCGCATTAACAGTTGTTATTCTTAAGGCTGAGACAAAGGCTCAGGCTAAATCAATTGAGATTTTACAGAAAGAAAATCTAGCTACTCCTGAAGAAATTGAGCAGATAACTGACTTATATAAGGTTTATAATCTTGAATATATCAACAATATGATTATAGCCTTCCTAGAGCTTGTGCTAAGGGTTTTAGAAATCATTGCACAAATTCAAGGAAAATCATCAAGCTCAAAGGATTAAAAAAAATGCCTAATTCATTTGAATTAGGCTTCTTTTTTACCAAAATATTGGCTCTTTATTATTTGATTAGATAAATATTTACCCTTCTTTAATATCTTATAATCACTATCTATTTCTCCAACAACATTAAAGCTAGCCTTAATAGCATAGCTTAGGCTTGATTTAAGCATGTTTCTACCCATTAGAGTACGTATCCTATATGAATCCTTATCATAATAGAAATAATCCTCTATATTAAGCATATACGCAAGTGTTGGAAGAACATCAACCTGACCACAAATATTATCATTATAATCAGTTGGATTATAAATATCCATGTTGAAATTATAATCATTACCATTCTTTCCAATTACATAATGACCATTAATATTCTTATTATATAGGACTGTAAGTACTGAATAATCTGCACCACTTGTAGTCCATTTATACTTCTTCTTACCTTCAAGAGATCTCTTTGTTCTATTAGACATATATTTATGAATTCCACCATGATCACCCATTACAACAATAGATGTATTATCAAGAATTCCTGCCTCATCTAGGTCATCTATAAATCTTCCAATGCAATAATCTACATAATGTGCTAATGAAATATAATTATAGAAATATGATCCTATTTCCTTTTTAAGCTTAGTATCATTATTTAAGAAGGCTTCATCTAATACTTTTGGACAATGGAATGGCACATGTGATGAGCATAATACAATATGATTATAGAATCTATCAGTTGAGCTATAGCTATTAAGTATTTGCTCCTCATATCTTAAAAGTGAATTATCATTAATATATCCACATACATATTCCATTCCAAAATCTTCATCATACATTAATGTATTATCGGAATTAAATACTATTTCATCACCATAATGAACCTCATTAAATCCAATTGTTGAATCCATTACACCCTTATAATTCCAAGTAGATCCATAAGCACCATTTAAATATGATGTCTTATATCCTTTATTCTCTAGAGCCTCTGCAAGGCTTATATATTCACTATCCTCATACTGATTAAATGAAATTACACTAGATACAGGATATTGACCTGTCATAAATAATAGATCACAGTCTGAACTATTTCCTAAATGTACCTGTTCAATAGTGTTCATTTGAACACTATGATTTAATAGCTTATTGATATTTGGTGTTATCTCATGCTCCACACCATTTGAATCAGTTATTGTATTACCTACAACAAATGATTCAATAGCCTCCATTTGAAGAACTATTAAATTTTGATTTTCCATTACATTAGATAAGTTCCACTTATCCTCTGAGGCATTCATATCCTCAAGTATCTTATTTTCATAGCTTATATAGTTATCGCAATCACTATCAGTCATAGTAACATTCGCATCATACCAAGGTAGCTGTGCTATATCAACTAAATGGTAAATAAAATTACCATAGGCAGCTGCCTTTTTTGTTGAATTAAGTGAATTAACAGTACTGTTAGATGTAATAATTGATAAGAAGCATACCATAAAAATAGTTGAAATAATTGTACCGCATTTAGAAACAAGTCTAAATCTATTATATGTGAACTTATGCTTTACAATTCCAAATACAAACATAAATATGAATAGTAATCCATCAACAAAATATAAGCCATCTGTTGGAGAATAATGTACCCATATTGACATTACAACATTATTATTACTATTGTGTGGCATTATCTTCCAGAAAAGGCTTGATGGTCCTTGGAAGAATCTTGTATATGCTAAATCAGCTATTATAAATGTTACTGATATTACATATATAGCAATAATCCAAATATATCTTCCAATATTATTAAATAATAATGCAAAGCTGAAAAGGAATGCATATGTAAGACATAATAGAATTATAAGCCATCCTGATTCCTTTAATCCATATATAAACTTAAAAGCAAAATGATAATTGCTTTGAGCCATTCCAACATAATATATTTGCTTTATTATAATAGCTATAAATACTAATGCAACAAATATTAGGCTATAATGCTTCGCTAGAACACTCTGTATTTTTTTCAATACATTCTTCATTTTCTATCTCTTCTTTCATTGTTTTCTTTTTTGTAGTCATAACAATAATAGTTGCGATTCCACTAACAAGTATTAACCCATAATAGCTTATACCTCTAACAAGAAGTGCTGCTAAATCTGCAACTGCATCTCCTGATGATTCATAAATACCACTATAAAGCTTCTTAATTGATATTTCTGCAGCTCCTATTCCTCCAGGGATTGGGAATGAATCTGAAATTAATGCATATACTGTTTGACAAGCAATTATATAAATAAAGCTATGTCCACTTAAGCCTAATCCTTTATATATGAAATAAGCAATTGCAAATGTTGCAATTCTTTTTAATACACATAGGAAAAAGACTATAAATACTGTTGGAATATGCTTTTTAAAATATCTACTTGAACCCTTATAATTTCTAACCATCTTCTTTAATGAATAAGCTTTAGAATAAGGCTTTTTTATAAGGTTATGATTATAAAGCCAAAATATTAGCCTTACACCAACCTTATAAACTACATTTCCCATAACCATCAAAGCAAGGCTAAATGACGCAATAATAATATTAGATATAACTCCAAATATTATTAAAGCCACCATTATAGCACTATCCTGGTCCTTAAAGAAATCATTGAAATAAAATATTGCGGCAAATATTGCCATAATAATAAGCGCAAATTTATTCATAAATGAATATAGTAAAACCATAGGCGTAGTTTTAGCTACCTCTATTTCACCCTTACGCTTCATCTCATATACCATCATTGGCTGTCCTCCAACAGCAAATGGTGTTAATTGAGAAAAGAATAAATCAACTGAAACATATCCATAAGCATTAAATGGATTTAGCTTTACACCAAGACCTCTTCCCATTACTATATAGCATAAGCCTTGAATAAATATTTGAGCAAATACCATAACAAAGGCTAAGGTTAGGAATATAGGGCTTAAATCCTTCACACCATGTCTTATCTTTGGGATATCTATATCCTTAAATAGATACCAAAATGAGAATACAAATAGTGCCATTATTAAAATGTATTTAACTATTTTCTTCCATAGTTTACCTTTTTTCATATACGCTACCTTTTGTGTCCCCTTTAAATGAAAGAATTGCCTCTATGAGGCAATACTTTACATAAACTTTAATAATAAAAATGAAATTAAAAATACAAATCCAAATATACTAAAGGCTATAATCATTTTCTTTCCAGCCTTTGGTACTTTAATTCTTAAAACAAATAATAATCCTAATACTGCAAGTGAAGCAAAATATAGCCATGCAAATGCCATATTTGACATATTTGTAAACTTAAATAAATAAGCAATTGGCATAAAGAACGCAGCCATTGTAATAGGCATTCCTGTATAATACTTAAGTACTGAATCATCAGTCTTACTTCTTTCATGCTCTAGTGCATTGAAATATCCAAGTCTTACAAGACCAAATAACACATAGAAAAGTGCTACTGCTATAACTAATATAAATGAAAAACTCTTTGTATTAGCCTCTGCATTTAAGAATAATCTTATAGCTATTGTAGCAGGAAGAATTCCAAATGCTAAAAGGTCTGATAAAGAATCTATTTGAATTCCATTATCCTTCTCAAATTCTGTTCTATCCTTTTTTGTTCTAGCAACCTTACCATCAAACATATCAAGCCCACCGCAAACAAGTAGGCATAATACTGCGTAATCCTCAGCGTGTGCTGGATTAATTAAGCAAAATGATACTCCTAGAACTGCTAATAATGTAGATATGTACGTTAACCATACAGTATAATTCCAATATCCAACCATATTAAACACCCCTAAACAAAATAAGTATATCATATTAGGCATAATTTTTAAATAATAAAAATGCGTGTTTTTCCAATATTTAGATAAAAATCTAATGGATTATAGTACCTAGAAAAACTTTTTTACGTATATTATTTTAAAATAATATTCGTTAGATACGTTTTCATTGTGAACATTATGAAATTTTATTAAATAAATATTTACAACAAACCTACAAAAAATTAAAATATTGTTATTCTTAACAAAACTAAAGGAGATATAATCTTATGTTTGATTCAATCCATGAAGAATGTGGTGTTTTCGGTATTTTTGAAAACAAGAAAAGAAATGTAGCGCATGACCTATATATTGCCTTATATGCTTTACAGCATAGAGGACAAGAAAGTGCTGGTATTGCAGTATGCGATGATGGTGTTATAAATTATGAAAAGGGACCAGGGCTTGTAGGTGATTTCTTCACAAAGGAGGTACTTTCTCGTCTTGGTGAAGGAAACATGGCAGTAGGTCATGTTAGATATTCTACTACTGGTGGTAATAATATTAATAATATTCAACCACTTGTTGTACGTCATATGAAGGGAAACCTTGCTCTTGTACATAATGGAAATTTAACTAATGCTGATGAAATCAGAAAAAAATATGAGCTAAATGGTGCTATATTCCATGGTACATCTGATACAGAATCAATTGCTTATTCTATAGTAGATAATAGATTAACTGCTCCTTCTATTGAAGCTGCAATTGAAACAACTATGACTGAAATAGCTGGTGCATATTCATGCATAGCTATGTCTCCTACAAAGATGATTGGATTTAGAGATCCTAACGGATTTAGACCTTTATGTCTAGGTCGCAGCAAGGATGGAGGATATATACTATCATCAGAATCATGTGCTATAGATGCGATTGAAGGTACATTTATACGTGATATTCTTCCAGGAGAAATAGTTGTAATATCTGATAATGGAATTGAGTCAATTATGACTCATACTAACAAAAGAAAGCACACACTTTGTGTATTTGAATACATCTATTTTGCAAGAGGAGATTCATATATTGAAGGTGTAAATGTTCACCAAGCTCGTATTACTGCAGGTAAGATTTTAGCTAAGGAAAATAAAATAGATGCAGATGTTGTAATTGGAGTGCCTGATTCAGGACTTGATGCAGCACTAGGATATAGTATGGCTTCAGGAATCCAATATGGAATGGGATTTGTAAAGAATAAATACATCGGAAGATCATTTATAAAGCCTAATCAAGAGGAAAGACGTAATACAGTTAAAATTAAGCTTAATGTCGTTAAAGAGGTTGTTAAAGGTAAAAGAGTTATTCTTATAGATGATTCTATCGTTCGTGGAACAACTTCTAAGGAAATAATAAAACTTTTACGTGAAGCAGGAGCTTCTGAGGTTCATTTCCTATCATCAGCTCCAGCATTCAAGCATCCTTGCTATTTTGGTACTGATGTTGATAGTGAAGAAAACCTAATTGCTTGTAAATATAACACTAATGAAGAAATCGCAAAGGCTCTTGGAGCTGATTCATTATCATATTTATCACTTGAAGGATCACATGAGCTTGCTAAAAAGGAAGGATTATACTTCTGTGATGGATGCTTCAGCGGTAACTATCCAATTGATGTTCCTAAGGGAATTGAAAAGAATAAATTCGAACAGAAAATTAAAAAATAATCTAATTAAAGGCCACAATATGGCCTTTTTTTATAAAATAAAAAGGGCGATGCCCTTATTATTTCAAATGATAGATAACCTGATGCCTTATAAAATTATCTTTAATAGTTTCATCAACTATATTTAAATAATCATCAACATTAAGCCATCTATAATCAGTATGCTCATTAGATAATATAATATCTTCTCGATTTGTATAAGCAATATAATTTTTAAAAACTATATTAGTATTTGGTAATGGATCATCATATAGGAATTCTGGATTACTAATAATTAATCCTGTCTCCTCCATTACCTCTCTTTTTATTCCATCATTGGCAGTTTCATAATGCTTTAACCCTCCACCTGGATTCTCCCATACACCAGGTCTTGCATCACTATTGCTTCTTTTAATAGCTAACAGCTTACAGGTTTTGGTATTATAAATATACGCCTTTGTTACTATAAAACTCAAAACGATCACCTTTTCCTATGACATTATAGCACAAAAAAGAGCCAAACGGCTCTTTAATTGTAATTATTTTAAAAGTTCATCTGCAAGAATGTCTAGCTTTGCTTTATACTCATCATTTAAAGCACCCTTAATTGTTACATTACTTTGTGTAAATGTAATATCCTTTAATTCCTCAAGTTCAGCCTTCATTGTCTTATTAGCCATAGGTGCCCACATTCCATTTTCTATAAGGGCAATCTTTCTATTTTGATAATTATGCTCCTTTAATGTATTAATGAATGTTTCCATATATGGGAACATACCACCATTATATGTTGTAGTCGCAAGTACTAATCTATCAAGCTCAAATGCACTTTCTACTGCCTCAGCCATGTCATCTCGTGCAAGATCAAATACACAAACCTCTACTCCCTTAGCCTTTAATGTATCCGCAAGATATAATACAGCTTTCTTAGTGTTACCATAAACTGATGTATAGCACACAGTTACACCACTACTCTCTGGGATATATTTACTCCATGTATCATATAATCCTAAATAATATGATAAATTATCATTTAATATTGGTCCATGTAGTGAGCAAATTGTATTAACCTCTACTCCTTCAAGTTTTTTTAATAAAGCCTGAACATTTGCACCAAATCTTCCAACAATTCCAAAATAATAACGTCTAGCCTCACATGCCCATCCTTCTTCATCTACGATGTCATTAGCTCCAAACTTACCAAATGCATCAGCACTAAAAAGTACCTTATCATATGCATCATATGAAATCATAACCTCAGGCCAATGTACATTTGGAGCCGCAACAAATCTTAGAGTGTGCTTTCCTAATGAAAGCTCATCTCCTTCCTTTACTACAAGCTTATTTGGACTAAAATCTTGTCCATACATGTTTTTCATCATATTGAATGCCATAGCGCTTGATACAACAATTGCGTTATTATATTTATCAACAAAATCCTTAATCACAGATGAATGATCTGGTTCCATATGATGAACTATTAAGTAATCTGGATTTCTTCCATTTAATACCTTATCTAAATTATTTAACCACTCATTCTTAAAATCCATATCAACTGTATCAAGAACCGCAATCTTATCATCTAGTATTACATATGAATTATAAGCCATACCATTAGGTACAATATATTGCCCTTCAAATAAATCAATAGTATGATCATTAACACCTATATATTTTATGTCTTTAGTAATTTCCATAATTATAGCCTCCTATAAACTACTTTAATTATATCATACATTTATTTTTGTAGTAAAATTAAGCTTAAAAAAAGTCCACATTAAGTGGACTTATAATAGTATATTAAATTCTAAGTAATAGCGTTGTATATCTGGTGCACCTCCAGCAACTAGTTACCTCTTTTCGACTTTATTATACCAAATGTTATATAGAAGTTTAAAACTTCTTAATATCAAATGATATCAACAAGTTTAGATAAAGAAGAAAAAAGGAGTCCATCTGAACTCCTTGGAGGGTTAATTATTAAATAATGGTGTTGATAAGTATCTATCACCATTATCTGGTAATAATACTACAATTCTCTTTCCCTTATTTTCAGGACGCTTTGCAAGCTTTAATGCTGCGTATAATGCAGCTCCTGATGAAATACCAACAAATACTCCATCACTCTTAACTACCTCAGCACCTGTTTTAAAGGCTTCCTCGTTAGGTACTGTAATAATTTCATCATAGATTGTTGTATCTAATGTCTTTGGTACAAATCCTGCACCTATTCCTTGAATCTTATGAGGACCTGCAACTCCAGTTGAAAGTACTGCAGATGTTTCTGGCTCTACAGCTACAATCTTTATATTAGGATTCTTCTCCTTTAAATATTTTCCTACACCAGAGATTGTACCACCTGTACCAACTCCTGCGACGAAAATATCTACATTACCATCACTATCCTCCCAAATTTCAGGACCTGTTGTTAGATAATGTGCCTTAGGATTAGATGGATTTACAAATTGTCCTGCAATAACTGAATTAGGAATTTCCTTTTGAAGCTCCTCAGCCTTAGCTATAGCTCCCTTCATTCCCTTTGCACCTTCAGTTAATACAAGCTCTGCTCCATATGCCTTTATAAGATTACGACGCTCTAATGACATTGTATCTGGTAATGTAATAATTAGTCTATATCCTCTTGCTGCTGCAATTGCCGCAAGACCAATTCCTGTATTACCACTTGTTGGCTCAATAATTGTTGAACCCTTCTTTAGTACTCCCTCCTTCTCATAATCAAGGATGATTTGTCTTGCAACTCTATCCTTAACTGATCCAGCAGGATTAAATCCTTCAACCTTTGCTACAATTGTAGCCTCTAGGTTATTATTGTTGTTAAAATTTACTAATTCTACTAATGGTGTATGACCAATTAGGTCAGACACTGACTTATATATTTTACTCATATCTATAATCTCCTTTTATATACTATAATCGTTTCCAATTTTTTCTCTTTCTTTAGTAGCAAGCTCCTCTAATGTTACTCCATTTACATAATCATTAACTACCTTATAAAAGCCATGCCAAAAATCAATTGTTGCACATCCTAATGCCCTAGGACATGTATTAACCTCTGTTTGTAGGCAGGATACAGGAGCTAGAGTTCCTTCTGCTGCTAAAAGTATTTCTCCAACCTTGTAATCCTTAGGTTCCTTGACTAATCTATATCCTCCGTTGTTCCCTCTAACACTTATGAGAAGCTGGCTTCTTGTAAGTAAAGCTACTACCTGCTCTAAATACTTGATAGATATACCTTGTCTAGCTGATATGTCCTTTAATGATACTACGCCACCATTCGAATAAGCTGCGATGTCTATCATTAATCTTAGTGCATATCTTCCTTTCGTTGAAATCATGTTATACGCCTCAATTCCTAGTATTTTACTATGATTAGTTTATCATGATTTCAAAATATTATCAAGCCTATTGATTAAAATTTTTATTTAATCATTAAATTTAATACAATTTCTGATGTTTTATATAAATCATCAACTGCTATATATTCCTCTGTTGTATGAACCTTATTCATACCATTTGAAATAACAATTCCTTCAATACCGTTCTTATTGATATTATTATTATCTGAACCACCAAATGTTGTAACAAGCGATGCTTCACCAAAACCTAATGAAGTCAATATGTCTTGATACTTTTTTACAACAGAGCTTTCCGCACTAACACTATAAGCCTTAATCTCTTCCTTATAGCTTACCTTAACATCTCCAGCTATAGACTTAGCCTCTTTATTAAATATATCTATAACATCATTCATAAGGCTTTGTGCCTTATTACTATCAAGGCTTCTAATCTCACCTATTATATTTACATAATCTGGAACTGAGTTTCTTTGAATTCCTCCATAAAGCTTTCCAAAATTTAATGTGGTATTCTCATCAATTCTTCCAGCCTTAATCTTAGATAATGCTTTCCCTAATATTGTTACTGCATTTATTCCATCCTCAGGACTAAATCCCGCATGGGCTGATTTTCCAAATATTTCAATTGTAAATGAAATAATAGATGGTGCCTTTATCGCAGCTTTTCCAACTTGTCCATCCAAATCTAATACATAGGCCTTTTTAGATTTTATCTTATTAAAATCAAAATGCCTAGTACCTTGGCAATAAGGCTCCTCAGCAATAGGGATTAGAAGCTCAATATCATTATGTCTAAGCCCTTTTTCTTTAATAACCCTTATTGCCTCAATGATTGAGGCAAGACCTGCAACATCATCAGCTCCAAGAACAGTTGTACCATCTGATTTTATTAAACCATTCTCTAAAATAGCCTTTTTACCTATACCAGGTGAGACAGTATCTAGGTGTGCAGAAAATAGAATTGAATCATCTAAATCTCCCTTTAGATAAGCATATATATTCCCTTTTGAATGATTATCTAAATTATTCTCTTTAGCAAGTATTTTTCCAGCATTATCTACCTCTACCCTAAGGCCTAAGTCCTTAAGTGTATTATAAACATAATCTAATATTTCATTTTCATGAAATGATATAGAATCAAATGCTTGTAGCTTAAAAAACTCATTTAATAATCTTTCATTATTAATCATATGCTACATCTCCTTTCTATAACTCTTTAAACACCTCAATAATGTTGTCAAGAGCTTTCTTTAATAAGCTTCTTTGAGTAGCTATATTAATGCGGACAAAACCATTCCCAGTTTCTCCAAAAATATAACCCTGATCAAGCCATACTAAAGCCTTATTTTCTATTAAATCCTTAAGCTTTGATGTCTCTAAATTATATGAATTAAAATCTATCCATATAAGATATGTAGCTTCTAATTCAGTAACCTTAACCCTAAGATTAGACTCTAAATATTCTTTTGCAAATAAATAATTATCATATATATATTTTTTTATTTGACTAAGCCATTCAAATCCATATTTATATACTATCTCTAAAGCTTTTATACCTATAACATTAGATTGTGAATACCCAGCCTTTACTAATTCCTTTTTAAATAAAGCTAAAGCCTTATTATTTGGAATATATGCATATGATGTATGTAGTCCTGGAATATTAAAGGATTTTGTAGGTGCTGTAAGAATTGCATAATTAGCTTTTGCGATATTTCCAATACTATTAAATGTATTATTGCCATAGACGAAATCCTCATGTATTTCATCTGATACAATGAAAACATTATATCTATTACATATATCAACTATTCTTTCTAATTCCTCTTTTTTCCAAGCTCTTCCTACAGGGTTATGAGGATTACATAATAGATAAAGCTTAACATTATTATCTTTAATCTTTTTCTCTATATCATCAAAATCAAAATAATATTTATTATTTATATCCCTTTTAAGATTAGAAACTATAAGATTTCTTCCATTTGCCTCTATAGTTTCCCTAAAAGGATAATATACAGGCTCATTTATAATAATACTATCACTATCTTTTGTTAAGGCTTTAATAATAGTTGCGATATGAAATACTACAGAGCATCCATTAACAATATATCTTTTATCAAGGTCTAGATTATAATGCTTTTTATTCCATTCGATAATGGTATCATAATAGCTATCAAGTGGCTCTGAATAGCCAAATATTTTGTTATCTAAAACACTTTTAAGCTTATCTATTACAATATCTGGTAATTCAAAATCCATATCTGCAACCCAAAGAGGTAGGATATCCTTATTCTTTCCTCTATTTACTGCAAAATCCCATTTAAGTGAATTGGTATTATGTCTATCTATTTCCTTATCTAAATCAATCATATATAGCCCCCTTCAAATCATTTATTAAATCATATGGGTTTTCAATTCCAACAGAAATACGTAAGAATCTTTCATTAATACCCTTAGCTTCTCTTTCCTCCTTAGGAAGATCTGCATGGGTTTGTCTCATTGGATATGTAATAAGTGAATCAACTCCACCAAGAGATTCTGCATATTGAAATATTTTAACATCCCTTAATATTTTTTTAGCAAGCTCCTCTGATTCAACCTCAATAGATATCATTCCTCCAAAGCCACTAGATTGCTTCTTTATAATGTCATATCCTTTATAATCATTAAATCCAACGTAATAAACCTTCTTAATTTTATCACACTCTCTTAGCCATGTAGCTATTTTATATGCATTATCATTTATTTTATCCATTCTTATTGGAAGAGTCTTAATACCTCTTTCAATAAGGAAACAATCAAATGGTGAAAGCTGTCCACCTATGGTCTTTGAAAAATATAATATTTTTTGTGCAAGCTCTTCATTCTTACATACTACAAAGCCTGCAAGTGTATCATTATGACCACCTAGATATTTAGTTCCTGAATGTATTACAATGCTTGCTCCAAGCTCTAGTGGTCTTTGGTAATATGGTGTTAAAAATGTATTATCAACTATTACTAATATATTATGCTTTTTAGCTATTTCAGCTATAGCTAAAATATCTGTTACCTGCATCAATGGATTTGATGGAGTTTCAATATATATCGCTTTTGTGTTTGGCTTTATACTACTTTTAAGTAATTCTAAATCTGATGTATCTATAAAGCTAAACTCTATACCGTTGCTATTACAGACATTATTAAATAGTCTTAATGCTCCTCCATATAAATCATATGTGGATATTATGTGGTCTCCTCTTTTAAATAACATCATTGTAACAGTAATTGCTGTCATTCCTGAAGAAAAGGCATATGATCTATATCCTCCTTCAAGTGCATTTACTGTATTTTCTAGATGAGCTCTTGTTGGATTTGATAATCTAGAATAGCTATATGGACTATCCTCATCTACTCCCTTATGAACGAATGTTGCTGATTGACATATTGCTTGATTTAATGTCCCCCATTCATCCTTTTTATTTAAATCTGCATGTAAACATAATGTTTCAAATTTCATTTATAACACCTACTTATTTATTTATATTCTCTTTTATCTCTATTATGTTCTGTATTCCATTCGCTAAGATCTGGACCAAGAGGTAAAATCTTATATGGATTTGGCACACAGCATAAATGATAATGCTTCTTTATCGCATCAAAGTTTGTTGTATCTCCAAATCCCTTAGTTTGATATAAATCTCTTGCGTAAGCCCAAAGATTTTTATAATCCTTCAATCTTTTTAAATTAACCTTAAACGCATTATAATAAGCTATATCAAATCTAACAAGTGTTACATAGGCTCTAATATCAGCCTCTGTAATCTTATCTCCAAATAAATATCTTGAATGCTCTAGTCTTTCCTCAAGTTCATCAAGTTTCTTAAACACATTTATTACCGCATCATTATATGCTTCCTGTGATCTTGCAAATCCTGCCTTATAAACTCCATTATTAAGCTTATCAAATAAGTCATCATTAAACTTATCAATCTCATCTCTAAGCTCTATTGGATATAAATCTGGAGCTCCTTCTTTATGGAATTTTGTCCATTTTGTTTCAAGATATCTAGTTAAATTAAAATAATCATTATTAACTACCTTTTTTGTCTTTAAATCAATAACTGCTGGAACTGTTGGTCTTCCAGTATAATTTGGATCAGTATCTAGATATAGTTCACTTAAATAATGAACCTTAAGAACTGGGTCTACATTATCCTTATCTAAGGTAAATGCCCAATCACTTATTTCCTTATCAGGACGTACTGGATCTAGAGTTCCAACACTTATAACATCCTCAAGCCCTAACAAGCTTCTTACTATAATACTTCTATGAGCCCAAGGACATACTGGAGCCCATATAAGTCTATATCTATTGGCCTCTACTGGAAGCTCACCCTCATTATCACCAAAAGGAGTTATGAATCTATTAGCTTGTCTTACAAACTTTCCACCTTCACCTTGTTCAGATGATTTTTTAAGCTTTGATACATAATCAGTATTTAAAGCCTTATGATTTCCTATACTGCATGCGCTTCCTTCTTGCATAACTACACCTCAAACAATCCTTCTGTTGATAAATAATGATCTCCACCATCAGGGAATATAATAACTATATTCTTTCCCTTATTTTCTTCTCTTCTTGCGACCTCTACAGCTGCGCTTAAGGCAGCTCCTGCTGAAATACCTATTAATATACCCTCAAGCTTTGGTAAAAGCCTTGTATATTTATAAGCATCCTCATCTGTTACATCAATTACCTCATCAAATAATGAAACATCTGTTGTTGCTGGAGTTGCACCTCCACCAATTCCTTGTATTTTATGAGGTCCTGGCTCTCCACCATTTAAAATAGCACTTCCCTTTGGCTCTACTGCAATTATTTCTAAATCTGGCTTTTTCTCTCTTAAATATTTACCAGTACCACTAATAGTACCTCCAGTACCTGTACATGCAAGAAAAATATCAATATTACCATCTATATCATTCCAAATCTCAGGACCTGTTGTTTTATAATGAGCTCCTGGGTTATTCGGATTTTGACCTTGTCCTGGAACAAAGGCATTTGGAGTTTGCTCTGCAAGCTCCTTGGCCTTAGATCCTCCACCAGCCATATTTAGATGTCTTGGTGTTAAATAAACCTCAGCTCCATAAGCTTTTAAAAGCTTAACACGCTCAATACTCATATTCTCTGGCATAGCTATTTTAATTTTATAGCCTCTTGCCGCAGCTACCATCGCAAGACCTATACCAGTATTTCCACTTGTACCTTCAATTATAGTAGAATCCTTATTAATCTTACCCTCACGCTCAGCCTCAGCTATCATATTATAGGCCGCTCTATCCTTAACAGATCCACCTGGATTTAAAAACTCAAGCTTCGCATAGATATGTGCGTTAAGCCCTAATTCTTTTTCTAATCTATTTAATTTTATTAAAGGTGTCTTACCTATAATATCTAATACACTTTCATAATATTTAGCCATATTATAACCTCCACTTAACAATTCTTTTCTCTATTTTATTTACAATAATATCTATAACTGTTGTAACAATAGCTATAGTAACAATTCCTGCAAGAACTCTTCTATAATCAGCATATGCCTTATATGTCTCAGTATAGAAACCAATTCCACCATTTATACCTATCATCTCTGCGGCTACAAGACACATAAACGCTCCTCTTAATGACTTAGAAACAGATATAATTATGCTTGGTAAGCAATATGGTAAAACAACTCTATAAATCATTTCAAAATTACCTACGCCCATAACCTTAGCCGCATCTATTATTTTTCTATCTATTTGTGAAACTCTATTAACCATCCCTTGGAATGTTGGCCAAAATACAGCAAGGAAAATAATAGCTATAGCTGCTTGTTTAAATGGGAACCACATAATAAGCCATGCTGTTATAAGAACTGGTGGTATTAGTGTTATTACGTTAGATATTGGAATCATTACTTCTCTTACTCTTTTATACCATCCACTTATAAGACCAAGTATAGTTCCACTTATTATTGCAAGCAGGAACCCAAAGAATAGAAGTTCTAATGAATCTAATACATTTTCCCAAATCTTAGTATTATCTGTTTTAAATACATAAAACAGCCCCTCTGGTGATGGGATTAATAAATCATTATGAACTATTCCCGTCTTATATGATAAATCCCAAAATAAAAGGAATATATATAAAATAATTATTATATCCGTTGATGATTTTTTATTTGTAAAAAACAGCTTAATAAAATATAGCACAAATGCTATTATCAATACTTTTACATATGGAGTAGCGCTATATAATCTATTATGCTCTGTCCTATAGCCAACCTTATATCCAACTACAATATCAATTATAAGTAAGGCTAAAGCTATTAAAAAGCCAACTAAATGATATCTAATATTTTCTTTAGAAAAGAATGTTTTAAACTTAATTTTAATTGAATCTAATATATTTAAAAAAACATCTTTTATTCTTCCTATCATAGACTAACCTCCTCATAAATATTTTCTTCAATATTTTCATAGAAGGATGAGATTAATTTTCTATGAATACTTTCAAAAAGAGGCTTTCCTACAAGCTCTTCCCTAACTCTAGGATATGGAAGATTAATGTTTATAGTTTGTTTAATGTGCTTTGGCTCCATTACAACAACTCTATCCGCAAGAAGAATTGCTTCATCTATATCATGAGTTATAAAAACAACTGTCTTCTTATGCTTTTTAGAAAGCTCTGATATAAGCTCCTGAAGCTCTAATCTAAGCTTTGGATCTATTGCTGAAAATGGTTCATCTAAAAGTAATATATCTGATTCTAAGGCTAAAGCTCTAGCAATAGCGACTCTTTGCTGCATTCCTCCAGATAATTCAAATGGGTATTTATCCACAGCTTCTAAAAGTCCTACAGCCTCTATATAAGAATTAACTCTTCTTATTCTTTCTTCTTTAGAAAACTCTTTTCTTTTAAGTGATTTCTTTGCACCAAACATTACATTTTCTTTTACTGTTAAAAATGGGAATAAAGAGTAGTTTTGAAAAACTACAGCCCTATCGGCCCCGCTTCCAACTACTCTTTTACCATCAATTAATATTTCTCCACTTTTAGGTTTATTTAAGCCATTAAGAATTGATAATAATGTTGATTTTCCACATCCAGATGAGCCTAATATACATATAAATTCTCCCTCTTCTACATCAAGATTAATGTCTTCAAGAGCACCAAATGTTTTATTCTTTCCGACATAATCAAAATAAATATTTTTTATTTCAATCTTTTTACTCACCTAAATCACCACCATCAAACAATCCTGTTGATAAATATTTAGCCCCTCCATCAGGTAATATTACGGCTATTCTTTTGTTTTTGTTAATAGGTCTTTGTCCAACAATTTTGGCTGCCTCCAAAACAGCTCCTGATGAAATACCAACCAATACTCCATCATATAAGGCTACCTCTCTTGCGGCCTTAAATGCATCACTATCTTTAATAGCAAGTATTTCATCATATATATCTATATCAAGTGTAATAGGTACAAATCCAGCACCAATACCTTGTAATTTATGAACTCCTATTTTCCCTTTAGATAATAGTGGTGAGCCAAATGGCTCAACACCTATTATTTTTATATTATTATTTCTTTCCCTTAAAAACTTACCAGCTCCACTAATAGTACCACCTGTACCAATTCCAGCTATTAATATATCAACCTTACCTGATAAGGCCTCATATATTTCTGGACCTGTAGTTTTATAATGTGAAAGTGGATTTGAAAGATTTGTAAATTGGCCTGGAATAAAGCTATTAGGAATTTCTTCTGCAAGCTCACGAGCCTTTTTAATAGCTCCCTTCATTCCCTCACTTGCCTTTGTAAGAACAACCTCTGCACCATATGCCTTAAGTAGTAATATACGCTCAACAGACATAGACTCTGGCATTGTAAGAATTACTCTATAACCTCTTGAAGCCCCAATAGATGCAAGTCCTATACCAGTATTTCCACTTGTTGGCTCTATTATTACAGATCCTTCATGTAAAAGCTTTTTCTGTTCAGCATCTAAAATCATCTCAAGAGCTACTCTATCCTTAATAGAACCTGCCGGATTCAAATACTCTAGCTTTGCAAAAATTTGTGCTCCTATATTAAGTTTTTCTTCAAATCCATTAAGTTTAACCATTGGAGTATTTCCAATAAGCTCTGCTAGCTCCTGATAGACCTTCATTTTATTCCTCTTTTCTACTTATTGTATGTATTAAATAAATTAAGCTTATCCTGATAGAATGCATTTGTTGGATATGTAGATGCAAGATATGTAATTGCCTCTTCATAAGCTCCAGCCTCTACATATGATGTAATATCAGATATTTCATTCTTTAATACTCCTGCATTCTTTAATGCATCTGTATATGTTGCAATTCCTTTAGTGTTAGGATCTACACTCCACTTAGTAATTCCTCCATATAGGTAGTTTTCAACATAATCCTCTTCTTTTCCAATATAATCAGATACTATATCTACTACCTCATCCTTATTAGCTTCATTATCAATGAACTCCCAAGCTCTAATTCTTGCTTTTTCATATGCTACAAAAGCATCATATTTTGCTTCATATTTTTGCTTTGATGTAGCTTGACGGCAGCATACATATTCAGGAATAAGCTCTCCTGCCTCAGCAATAATCTCAATACCATATGAATCCTTATAAAGGTTTGCATACTCTAGAGGTAAGAATCCTACCTCAAAGTTTCCTTGTCCAATTTGTAGAGCTACTGTTTGTGCATCTGCAAGGTTATTAATATTTAATGCCTCCTTATTATATGTAGGATCATTTTCAGTTAAATATTCATTTGTTACAACAAATGAAGCCTCACCAACTGCGAAAGCTAAAGATGCATTCTTAATCTCAGTATAGTTAATAATAGTTTGTGAATCCTTGTACTTGCTTGCATTACCTTTCTTAGCAATTAAAGCTCCACCCTCAACTGCAGTTCCTCCTATGAAACGAATATTATCATTTCCATTAGAAATCGCCTGTACATCAGGTACAAAACCTGTTGTAAGCAAATCTAGATCATCTGAATTACTGTTAATTGCAGTAATAGCGTTTGTTCCAGATATATTAACTCCTGTAACCTTAACTCCCTCATCCTTATAGAATCCCTTCTTTAAAGCAACGATATCTCCTGCTGTTCTAATAACACCTGTAGGTAATGCTACCTTAAGCTCACCATGCTCATAAGTTGTTGTATCCTTCTTTCCACATGATGCAAGTGTTGCTAATGATAATACTCCTAATCCTAATGCTGCAAATAAATATAATTTCTTCATTCTGTTTTCCTCCTAATTGTTCTTTAATAATCCTTTTAATGGATTAATTGATGCGTCAACGCTTAATGTTCTGTTATATGGATTTCTATCCTTAATATCCTTACTATTCCAATGGCTGAATGAAATCTCTGATTGATAATCCTCATAGCTTATATTTGTATGAAGATATACATTTTCTGGATCACTTGATAGCTTCTTTCTTGATCCATCAGATGCCCATAGCTTCTTATAATCAATAAGTGGTGCAATACGCTCTGCATATGGAGCGAATAATGAGTTATCATTCTTTTGAAATTCAAAGAATGTATACTTCTTAAATACGTCTATTGAGAATAGATCTAATACATAAGCCCAAATATTGTTATATTCTGTAATTCTCTTCTTTAAAGGACCTACATTACGATAATAACTTGTTTCCCATCTTACAAGTGAAACATAGAACCTTATATCACTGTCTGTGATATAATCTCCAAATAAGAAACGATTAGTTTCAAGTCTCTTATCAAGCTTCTCTAAACTATCAAAGAAATCATTATAAGCTTCATCATATGCCTCATAGCTTTGGCAGAATGCCATTCTATAATGACCATTGTTTATTGTTGGGAATAGCCAATCATTAAACTCATCAATTTCCTTTCTATATTTAACAGGATATAAGTCAATATCTGTTGTTTGAAATTTTCTAAATTGAACCTCAATATAATTTGATAATCTATGATAATCACTATTTACGGCCTTCTTAGTTTCAACATCAACAAGAGTTGGTGTTGTAGCTCTTCCTGTAAAGTTTTTATCAGCATTTAAATACGCCTCTTGTAGGAAATGTAGCCCAGTTATTGGATCCTTATATCCTTCTGCATCTCTAAATCCCCAACCATACTTATTAGTTTCTCCTGTATGAGTTACAACTCTATCATATATTACATTTTCAAGTCCTAATATATCTCTTGCGATTAGAGGTCTATTGCTCCAATTACAACCATGAGACCAATAAATAATATATTTATTAGCTTCAGCCTTTAAATCCCCTTCTTTATCTCCAAACTTTTGAGTGAAATAATTTGGCTGTCTAATAAAAACTCCTCTTTCATCAATTTCTGATTTAGTCTCTTGAGGCCTTGGTCTAGCTCCTACCTCTTTTGCAAACTTCTCTGCAATCTCATCTGTATATTCTGTTTTTTCTACTTTATTTCTATGTGCTTGTATACTGCATGCATCAAATGCCATTTCATTTACCTCTTTTCATACTTTTTTAGTAGGAATAAGATTATTTTTTTATCCAACCTTTTTTGGTTGGATTAATTTAATATCTTTCCCTTATAATAATTAATAACTTCACTGCCTAATTCATCTATATATCTATAATCTCTTGGAAGATATAATCTTTCATCATATGAAGTATCTCCTACATATTTAAAAGCTGTCTTATACCTTTTATAATCTCTAGAATTATTATATATATTATAGTCTTCAAGATTTGAATGGATAAATATGTCATATCCTTTAGCTCTTTTTACAATCTTATTTATAAGAGTCAAATATATTCCCTTATATTCATCATATACCTTAGCATCTACTAATAATGCTTCTTTAACCGAATCTGTTATGATTAAAGCCACCCCAATAAGCTTTTCATTATCATAAGCTAATTCAATAAAATCCGCTCTTTTCAAATCCTCACGAAGCTTTGAAAGATCATTTTTATTAAGCAATGTATTTATAGCTTCTATATCTGTTTCATCATAATTCTCTTTATAAAAAATATTATTTTGAACTAGATCTATATCATTATTCTTTTCACCAAAAAATAAATATCCATCTGGTAAAAAGAACCCTACCTTTTCTTGATTATATATTCTATCCTTATCAATAGCATCTATATATTTAAATGCCATCTTAGTTCTTACAAATCCTAAATGCTCATATAAAGAAATCGTTCTAGGATGTGTAAACGTATATATTTCTTTTCCTTTTAATGATGAAACTAATCTATTTATAATTTCTTTTCCAATACCTTTTCCCTGATAATTAGGATTTAAGGCAACATTATATATTATTGCATATTCATTATTTGAAATAGCTCTTGCAAAGCCTATTAGCTTATCATCATCAAAGGCATATATTTTATATTGGCTATTTAGAAAAGCTTTTTTAACGCTTTCTACATCATCTATTTTTCTTCCACCAAATGCCATTTCTAATATATCCTTTACTTTACTAAAGTCTATTCCTTCGTCTAGTGTGCTATATATTATGCTCAAATCCACAAACACCCCTTTTTTAGCAAATAAAAAGCAGGATATAATAATCCTGCATTTTTAAATATCACTAAAAAATATAGTAGGAATTATTATATATACTGCTATTTAGTTGTTTATTCTTCATACACATCATGTTACACATAATAATTCCTCCTTATTAACTAGATTGCCTTAAAGGCATTCTCTAAATCATCTATAATATCATCAATATGCTCTGTACCAATTGATAATCTAACTGTATTCTTGTAGATACCTACTGCCTCTAGCTCCTCTTCATTTAACTCTGAGTGAGTTGTTGAAGCTGGGTGAATTACAAGAGATTTTACATCTGCAACGTTTGCTAGTAATGAGAATAGCTTTAAGTTATCAATAAACTTTAATGTATCCGCCTCACTACCATTGATTTCAAATGTAAATATTGAACCTCCTCCATTAGGGAAGTACTTCTTATATAGAGCTTGTTGTGCCTTATCCTTAGATACTGATGGGTGATGTACCTTAGCTACCTTTGGATTAGACTCTAAATACTTAACAACCTTTAAGGCATTCTCTACATGACGCTCAACACGTAGTGATAATGTCTCAAGACCTTGTAATGCAATAAACGCATTTACTGGTGATATAGCAGCTCCTGTATCACGTAATAGAATAGCTCTAATATATGTTACAAATGCTGCAGGACCTACTGCATCATAGAATGATACACCATGGTATGATGGGTTTGGTTCTACAAGATGTGGGAATTTTCCACTCTTTCTCCAATCAAACTTTCCACCTTCAATAATAACTCCTCCAAGTCCTGTTCCATGACCTGTAATAAACTTTGTTGCAGAATGAACTACTACGTCAGCACCATACTCTAATGGTCTTACTAAATATGGAGTTGCGAATGTTGAATCAACTACAAGTGGAATGTTGTGCTTATGCGCAACCTTTGCAATCTCTTCAATATCAACTACATCACTATTTGGATTTCCAAGTGTTTCAATAAATACAGCCTTTGTATTATCCTTAATAGCCTTTTCAATATCTGCTGGATTAGGCTTTACAAATGTTGTCTTAATTCCATAATTTGGAAGTGTATATTCAAGAAGGTTAATTGAACCTCCATAAATATTATTTGCAGCTACGATATGATCTCCTGCAAATGCTAATGCTTGAATAGCATATGTTATAGCTGCAGCACCTGATGCTACAGCAAGAGCTGCACTACCATTTTCTAGTGCGGCTATTCTTTCCTCAAACACACCTTGTGTTGGGTTAGTTAATCTACCATAAATATTTCCAGCATCTCTTAAACCAAAACGGTCAGCCGCATGCTTTGAATTGTTAAATACATATGATGATGTTAAATAGATAGGAACTGCTCTAGCTCCTGTCGCAGGATCTGGATTCTCTTGTCCTACATGTAATTGTAATGTTTCAAACTTATAATTCTTGTTACTCATAATTTTCTTATCTCCTTATATTCTTTATTATATTTTCTAATATGAAGGATTTAATCACACGCAATTAAATATTTTTAAAGTCTCCTTCTTGACTATACTTAAATCTTTGCATGTCGCAATTACATTCACTAGTCATAACAATCACCTTACTTTTTTAATTAATCTTACAATTCCCACTGGTTTAGTAGGGATTACGCTTTTAATAATACACTATTCGTTTTGGTGTGTCAATATAAAATTTCAAAAAAAATCAAAAAAATAAAAGACTACATCGCTGTAGCCTTCTATTTAGAGAAGTATATAATTAAAAAGGAGTTAGTGAAATGTATAATATTCGGTATTAACATATCATACTGGCTATAGTATACAATATTTTGTTAGCTTTGTCAAGTAGGCTTTACATTTGTTCTTTATTCATATTAAACGTCATTATTGAATATTCTTCTTCTATTTTTTATAAAACTTTGTTAATCAAAATATATTTATAATTTAATTATATTTTTTAAAATTTAATTTGTTTGTGGTTGAAATAGAGGTTTCAAAAAAGTATAATATCCATATTAGGAGTTGACACATATATGGAACTAGCTTTTGACAATGAAAAATATTTAAAGCTACAATCTGAAAATATCATCAAGCGTGTTAACACATTTGGTGATAAGCTATACCTAGAGTTTGGTGGAAAGCTTTTTGATGATTATCATGCATCAAGAGTTTTACCTGGTTTCCAACCAGATACAAAATTAAAAATGCTTCTTACTATAAAAGATAAGGTAGAGGTTGTAGTAGTAATTAATGCAGGAGACATTCAAAAAAATAAGATTCGTGGAGATTTAGGAATCAATTATGAATCTGATGTTTTAAGATTAATTGATGCCTTCCGTGCATCAGGACTTCTTGTTAAGTCTGTTTGTATTACACAATACCAAGCAGTACCACAGGTAGAAGCCTTTATTAATAAATTAAATAACCTAGGAATTAATACTTATAAGCATTATTCTATTGAAGGATATCCTCATAATGTATCCCACATTATTTCAGAGGATGGATTTGGTAAGAATGAATATATTGAAACAACTGCACCAATTGTTGTTGTAACTGCTCCAGGTCCTGGTTCTGGAAAGATGGCTACATGCCTTTCTCAGCTATATCATGAAAATAAGCGTGGAATTAAGGCTGGATATGCTAAATATGAAACATTCCCAATTTGGAATATTCCTCTTAAGCATCCAGTAAATCTTGCATATGAGGCTGCCACAGCAGATCTTCAGGATGTTAATATGATTGACCCATATCACCTAGAGGCATATGGAGTTACAACAGTTAACTATAACCGTGATGTTGAAATATTCCCAGTATTAAAGTCTATGATGGAGGCTATCTATGGTCAATCACCATATAAATCTCCAACAGATATGGGAGTTAATATGGCAGGATTTGCTATATGTAATGATGAGGCTGCTTTTAAAGCTTCAAAGGATGAGATTATAAGACGTTATTTAAACTCTTTAGTTGACTTACGTAATGGTAAGGTTAATGAAGAGGCATGTGATAAGATTGGAGTATTAATGCGTCAGCTTAATATTACTGTAGAGGATAGAAAGTGTGTAGCTAAAGCTAAGGCTAAGGCTATAGCTTCTAATACTCCTTCTATGGCTATGGAATTAAGCGATGGTTATATTGTAGATGCTAAAACATCTGCTCTTCTTACTCCATCAGCTGCATTAATTCTTAATGCCTTAAAGCATTTAGCTGGATTACAGGATGATATCTTATTATTATCACCTGCAATTATTGAGCCAATATCTAAGCTTAAAATAGAAAATCTTGGAAATCATAATCCAAGACTTCATGCTGATGAGGCATTGATTGCTTTAACAATTTCAGCCACTTCTAACCCAGTTGCTGAAATGGCTGTTAAACAATTACCTAACCTAAAGTATGCTCAAGCACATTCAACTGTAATTCTACCTCAGGTAGATGCTCAAATATTTAAGAAATTAAAGATTGATGTTACAACTGAGCCAGAAATGGTTGCTCATAAGCTTTATACTAAGTAATAGAAAAGAGATGATTTTGACAATCATCTCCTTTTTTTAATTATAAATTACATTAAATAGCTGAAGCTTCTTCTTCATAAGCTTCATCTTTTCATCATCAAATGAAGCCTCTGCATTAAATATTTTTCGCATAAAGAATGTCATGAATGCAAATGCATCCACCTCTATATCAAGGCTCCAGTCATCATCTGTTCTATCATGAATCTCAAACTCATGACTCCATAAATTAATTGTAGCTTCTTCTTCAACAGGTATCCTATTCTTCTTAAGCTCCTCTCTAAAGCGTATTTGAATATATTGATATGCATGCCTTGTCTCATGAATAACCATACCTAGTACTGTTAGCTCATCATTATTCTCCACAAAGCTATTTTTTAACCTAATCTCATAGCTATCACTTATAAAAATATAATCCTCATCATAATCTCCTATTAAAACCTTAGGAGGCTCTATTCTTTGCTTATTAGATACTATTCCCACAGTCTTTGTTAATAAATCTATTAATTCCATTATTACTCCTTTATTTCTGCTTGCTTTCTTAGAATCTTTGATATCATTCTTTTAGGTACAAAATGTGCAAAGAAATGTCCAAGCTTTATTTTAAATCCAGGTATTATTAAAAACTTACCCTTAAGCATTTTCTTAATAGCATATTTCCCAACATATTCTGCCTTAAGTGAATGAATTGTAAACTTAGCATTAGCTCTTTCCTCAAAACCGGTCTTTACAGGACCAGGACATAATACAGATATTTTAGCTTTACTCTTCATATCCTTAAGCTCTCTATAGTATCCATGAGCCATTGAATATACGAAAGCCTTTGTTGAATAATATATATTCATATAAGGCGCTACTGCAAATGCTGCGGCAGATGCTGTAATAAGTACTCTTCCTTTATTTTTATCAATGAATCTTTTTAAAAATTCTTTTGTTAAAATAAAAGTAGATATATCATTAAGCTTTATCATATTAACCTCTTTTTTGGTATCTGTTTTATTGATTCTACCAATATCACCATACCCTGCGTTTGCAATAAATATATCTATATCTAAATCCTTTGTTTCATCAAGCAATCTATAATTTTCTTCCTCTATTGATAAATCGTATGAATAAAAGCTTACTTTTGTCATACATTTAGCCTTTATATCATCAAATCCAGTATCAGTTCTTGAGACAAGAATTAAATCATATCCTCTTTTTGATAAGGAAATTGCCATTTCCTTACCTATACCCTTTGTTCCACCTGTTATAAGCGCTAGCATTATTATCACCCTACTTATATAATAGCATATAATTAAAAATAGAAAAACAATATACAAAAAATTAGATAAGGAAAATCAAGTATTAATTTAATAATTTTCAATATTAATTAACGTATATTATTAAACCAAGACCAAAAAACCTCAAAAAGAGGC
>AUXO014440431.1_pt1 | contig 48730 bp, 50 predicted proteins | sample 768731 | NCBI WGS metagenome assembly AUXO01 (sample SAMN02715735, study PRJNA202380) | gut metagenome | biome: sheep rumen | host: Ovis aries | place: New Zealand: Palmerston North | reverse complement strand
AATGGCTCCCGGAACATAATAATAAGTAACGGAATCAGAAAGAAGAGCACCAATAGAATTCCAGCAGGTAGAGCATGTCCTGTCATTAAAAGGAATACAATAGCTATGATGGCAGAATAAAACACAAAACCTGTAATAGAGTTGGTATCAAAGTATTTGCCTTCTGTATTCTTTAATCGACAAGCATTGATAATATGTAACACCATGATGGAAAGGATCATAAACATACCGAATACGACAGCATAGACCATAATGGCATTGATCGTCCCGATCATCGGCAGATTGGACATATCCGTTCTTGGATGCATCCACAAAGCAGGTATCACATCTTCAAAGCCGAAAAAGGAACCAAAAAGAATCCCAAATAATGTTGAAAAAACACCTGCCATTGATATGATACCGCCTAAAGCCATTTTCTTATACTTATACAGCAGATAGCCTCCAATCAATAAACACAATCCTTGCCCGGCATCTCCGAACATAACGCCAAAGATAAAAGAATAGGTCAAAGCGATGAATATCGTCGGATCCAGTTCTTTATAATTAGGTAAACCATACATCGATACATACATTTCAAAAGGTTTAAATATTTTCGGATTCTTTAACCGGATCGGTGGATCCAATGTATCACCTACTTCTTTTTGTGAAACAACGCAATAAATATTATTGTCTCCTTTAATATCATTTTGAAATTGCTCTACATCTTGATCGGACATCCATCCACACAGAATATAGAATGTTCCTTCTTTTCGATTAGTGCAAGCAGCCATTTTACGAATATCAAAAGACTGATTGTAATCATCAAACGTATGCAATGCCCGGCAAAGAGGATCTGTTGACTGTTCTAGTAAAGAAGAAATAGATTGTTCACACTCTTCATATTCAATTTGTTTATCCCGTAGTTCTTTGCTCAGTTTTTCATAATAGTTTTTAGGAGAATCGTTCAATTCTTTTGATATGTGAATTCTTTCAAAGTGCATGGACGAAAAAATTGCATCAATACGATTGGCTTCACTGTCCGGTACAAAATAAACACCCCAGATCATATCATCAGTTTCGGATGATTCATGAAAGATTGCACAAAGATCATGATAAACATAGGAAATAAATTTCATATAATACGATTTCGGCATCTTTCCAAATCGGGCATGTATATATTTTAATTCTCTGATTTCTGTCAGATCATAGTCCAAAGTACGGAATGGATAAATCAATTCCATTTCCTTAGTGATCTGTTCCTGACGCTGCAGACAGTTTCTTTTTTGTTCATCAAAAGCCTGAAAGGATTCATCAAGATTTCGAATCAGATCTCCAGCCTGTTCTAACGACATATTCGGATTTTTTACTTCTTTAACAGTTGGAAGGATGGATACATATTCTTTCGCCTTTAAAAACAATTCATGATATGGATTGACCTGTACATAAGGGGAAAGGCCCTGTATACCGGATAATTCATTGAAGGCATTTTCCAAATGGATCTCATATTTTGATAAATATGTATCCGCGACCCTGTCAATATCATTTTTCGGACCTGTAATACTTAAAAACTTCATATTTACGATCATATGTTTCCTCCACTCAATATTTCAATACATATTTCATGGCATCTATTGAATTGACTTGATAACGAACACATTCAATAGCGACAGTCAGACGGGAGATTTCGTGTTCCTTACGATAGAGATAATAATAAACGGTTGCGATGGAATACGGGTTTTCTCTTGCTTCTGCACGCAATACATCTTTGCAGATACGAACATACATATCTCCTAGTTCTTCCGTCAGAATATTCTTGTATTTCCTGCCATAATACGTTCTGGCCAGTATATTTTGAAATTCCTGTTCGGAATGACTATTTACAAGCTCTTGGATTTCTTCTTTTTTTAATCGATAAAGTATAGGTATGGTCAGAGCATAGGTATCAACATCGCTTAATTTAAAATATTTTTTCGCTCTGTGTATGTACCAAAGATTCAAGATGTCGAATTTTGTTCCATACGTGTGTTTCAAAATATCTAAATTCTTTTTCAATACGACATCATCTTTTTTTTCCCACATGGATTGGAAATGGAAAAGATCTAATGCTGTTTCGTAGTCAAATAAATCTGCATGAGAAGAATATTGACCATATAAAACCGGATAATAAGCAGTTGAATGAACGGTATCCAAGACTTGCTCTATCGTCTGACAGTGGCATAAATGCTCTAAATCAAGACAGGTATACTGATTGAAAAAATCCTTGAAGATAAGGTTTTCTTTCTCCACCTGCTGATTCACAAACGCATTACTGATACACTTTTTCAGAAACTTGATTTCAAACCGTCTGGCATAGTGTTGCAAGAATCTTCTTTGTGAAGTGTCCGTAAAAAGATAAATTTTGGAAAAATCATCATATAAAGAGCGTTCTAAGATGAATTCCAAGCGGCCACGGTGGATTTCCGGATCCGTGAAATCCTCAAATATTTTTTGATAAGCAGGCAACTTTTTTAAATAAGCTTCTACTGAAGTGACATTCGATAGAGAAACGATTTCCTTAAAGTCATTATCTGTTAAAAGCTTTCCGGACATCGCTCGGATCTTTGTGGTGATGGCTGCATAATTATATAAATCATCCATTATAATGCTTCTTTCTATTTCAAGATCCGCTCAACAATATCCGATACACGCTGTTCGAGCTGCTCATTAAAAACAGTATTGATTACCTGCATCTGTTCTTTCCCTCTTTGGTCCAGCAAATCGATTTTCTTCTGATTATCAATTTGCATTTTTTTCCGAAGCCCCTCTATTTTATTACGAATCTGAATTTCAAGGTCTTGGTCATATTCGTCCATTTTCTTTTTATAGAGTTCGGAAAGTTTTACTTTGTCCGTTTCAATGGTTTCGATGACAGATTGGGCATTTTTTTCAATGACGATCAATCGTTCCATCTCATTATTATTCATATTTATTTCTCCATAATTACTACATTATCATAAACCTTTGAAAGAGTTATGAAAAGAAAAAAGTGGGGATTTCCCACTTTTACTCGTACGATATATTTAGAGTTGTTGTACTGCCGAATGCAGAAGAGATTAACTGGATGTCAAATACATCTTTATTTTCATCGGCATAGTCAATACCCGCATTTTGAAAAGTAAACTCAATATTACATGTTAGTATTTGTTCTGGATTGAGGTAATAGACTACATAACCGGTAGCTTCAGAATCCATGTCTTCTGTCTTCGGAGGCATACCATCTTTTGTAAAATCAATCTTTTTGAATTCCTTTTCAGACATTTCTTTGAAATTGCCTTTATCACTATACTTTGTCAGATTCAGCCCATTTAATACAGCTTTCGGTTGAAGATATGGAATGACAAGATAAGAATCTGTCTTGTTGGTATAAGTAATCTGGAAATCGGACAGTTTGGTAGTTCCGTTTTCAAAGAGAGTTTTTGTATTTTTTGCGTTTACATCAATCCTTAATGCGTCATCTTCAAATAATGTGAAGCTCTTTTTCCCTTTTTCTACTATATCTTGATCTGTTGAACTTCGAAGATCTATTGAGTGAAAGGAAACGAAGACATTCGGTTTTTCAAACTGGATTCCAACATTTTTTTGCTGGCTGTCAGGATATCCGATATAGCCATAGACAAAGGTGGATTGTTTTGGCTCAAGCATGTAACTAGGTGACATGGTTTCCTGATCAATACCGGTGATGGTATCGTTGTCTTTATCCTTGATTTCAAAGGACAGATTATTCATATCAAACTGTTTTTTTGAATTGTTTTCGATGATCGCAAAATAATAATAATACATCGTGTTGGATTCAGTATTTTTGATTTCCCATACATCAGTCAAAGAAAAAATTACATCTTTTGCCAGTTCGACCTGACTGCTTCCATAATCTTTATTCGTACATGCTGTACAATGAATACAGAATATCAAGGCGAAAAAAACAGACAGAATTCTTTTCATCTCTTCATCCCTTTCTTGAAACACAATTGTGTAATATCTCTTATTTTATCATAAGCCTAAAAAAAATACTCACGATTGAGTATTTTCTGAATATATTTTAATAACTTGAAGAGCCATACATCCCGGGCCTCCCTGAGAAATAAATACTGGAGATAAAGGGAAAATCAATACCTTAGCTTTAGGGAATTTCTTATAGATCAATTGTTCACAGATTCCTGCTAATTCTTTATTATCAGCATGGCTGATTCCGAATACATAACTGTCGTCCACACCTCTTTCTGTAAGAAAACTCAGCATATTATTGATTGCTTTTTTATAGGTCCGGGAAATAGAGAACTTTTCCAGCCTTTTTCCGTCATCCGTTTTTCTTACGACAGGAACCAGTTTTAAAAGTCCACCTAAAAATGCAGATGCGTTGGATGTTCGACCACCTCTTAACAGAAAGTCAAAATCCAGTGGTACCAGAAAAGAAATATCCGTATCGCTGGAATTTTGGAGCATAGATAGGATCTCTTCCTTGGTGCAACCCTGATCAGCCATTCTTTTTGCTTCGATGACGAGAAGACGCTGCGGTATACACAAAGTCTTAGAATTGTAGACGGTCACTTTATTCGGATCAACACAGGCATCCTTCGCCATCAAGGCTGACTGATAGGCGCCACTCAAACCATCTGACATAGTGATATCTATAATCTCATGTCCATCTTCAATAACTTGATTATATAATTCGATCTTTTCTCCGATCGATGGCTGCGAGGTGCTCGGAATACTCCCTTCTTGTATTTTTCTTAAAAGCTGGAGAGGTGAAATTTCCTCAAATTCCCTGTATGTTTCTCCGTCTATATTTACGTTTAAAGCCGCCACAGGTAAACCGATCCTTTCTCCTTCTTTTACAGAGTACAAGCTACATGTATCCGTTATAATTTTAACCATAAACATCACTCCTTGTAATAATTGTAATATATACGGTTTTTTAAGTCAATTTAATCTAGTTATTAATACGATATTGAATGGTTTAGAAAAGTATGATATATTAAATCTATGGAAAATATTATTAAGATCTTAAATCAGTATAGCTGTCCAAAATGGGATGATCTTCCTGATTTTGATTTGTATATGGATCAAGTGTTGTTCTATATCAATACACATTTACAAGACTTATATTTTGACTTAGGACCGAATGATAAGATTATTACATCCAATATGGTCAATAATTATGTAAAAAACAGTATTGTAAAACCTCCGATCCGCAAACATTATAAACAGTATCATTTGGCTTTCTTGATTGTCGTATGTATATTAAAGCGTTGTTATTCTTTGTCTGAAATTTCTTCACTGATTGAAATTGCTTTAGTTGATCGAACAATTGATGAAGCCTACGATTCTTTTTCTAGCTGCTTTGATCACTATTTGCATGAAGTGATGAAACATAAAAGAATTACTACGGAATATGCCATTGAAGATCCGGATGATAAACAAATCCTGATGATGAATGTCACAAAAACCATCGTTTACAAGATTTATTCGGAAATGGAAATTTTCAATGCACCAAATAAATATCTGGAACAATAAATGTTCCAGATTTTATTTGATTTGATAGCGGTCAAAAAGAGTTTGTCTAGCTTTTTGATCAAACGGATTTTCCAGTGGCTGCAGATCTTCGAAGCGAAAGGAAGGGTTTCTTTTTTTTAGTGCTTTATATATTACAAAATCGGCAATGACCGGATTCTTTGGCAATAGAGGTCCATGCAGATATGTCCCCAGCATTTTCCCATCATAATATCCTTCATAACCTGCGTCGAATGCGTTTCCATATCCTGTTAATACTTTGCCCAAAGGATGTTCGACATTCCGTGTTTGTCCTCCATGGTTTTCGAAACCGACAATTTTGGTCCGGATATCATCCAGTTTTGCATCAATAACGATGTTGCCGATACATCGACTTTTTTCCTTTCCAGTATCCGTATAATACGAATTAAACTGAAGACCATCGATCTGTTTTCCATCTGCAGCAATATAGTATTGTCCGAAAAGCTGATAGCCGCCACAGATCAAAAGAACAAACGTGTTTTCATCCATGGCTTTTTTTATATTTTCCTTACGGCTCAGTAAATCGGGGATTAAACTGATCTGCTCTTTATCAGCACCGCCACCTAAAAACAGCAAATCAAAGTCAGACAGATCCAGTGCTTCGCCGATTCCACAGGTATGAAGTTCAAATCCGATCCCCCGATCCAGGCAGCGTTTTTTTAATGTTAAAATATTCCCCTTATCACCATATAAATCCATGATGTCATGATACATCCAGCATACCTTTATGGATAAATTCATACATTCATCTCCTTTACTATGGCCGTTCTTGTCGGAAGCAATGCCGTATATGTTGCCACTACATAGGATACGGATGTATCCATCAATGATTGATGAATTGCTTCATTTAATGTTTCAATTACTGTGATTTTTCCCGTATATCCACCATAGTATATACGCAACGCAATATCATAAGCTCTAAGTCCTGTACAGATAATTTCTTTAGTATGTTCATTCATAAATTTTTCAAAGAATGTATCATAGATCCAACTGATATCGGTTCCGTCTTGTTCCCTGTCATTTAATACAATGCAGACCTTTTTGTCAGATGTATCTTTTTCAATGACTTTCATGACTTCGTTAGCACCTGTCGGATTTTTAACCAGATTCAAAATACATGTCTTTCCGTCTTTCACAAATTTTTCATTTCTGCCTTTTGGCTGCGGTGCATGAGCAAAAACTTCTTTTACATTGGAAAGAGGCAGATCGAATGCTTTAGCAACCGCAAAAACAGCAGCACAGTTATACATTGAATACATACCTTCATATGGAGAATGATAACATTGTCCATCATAATAAAAAGTTTCTTTATCCAGATCGATATCTCTCAAGCATACGTCAAGAGCCGGTGTACAGAAATCACAGGCTGAACACTTAAAGTGGCCTATATGAGAGTATTGAAAAAAACTGTATTGTAAACGATGCCCGCATTTTGGGCAAAACTTTCCTTCACTGGCTTCATTGGTTTTATCAAGAGAATAATGATTTTTATCGATTCCAAAGTATGTGCTTTTCGCTTTTGGAGCTTTAAGGGCAAGACGGACTACATTCGGGTCGTTTCCGTTTAAGATCAGTCGACCGGTGTAATTCGGTAATACGGATTCGATAGAATCTATCAATTGTTCCATTTCTCTGGCACGATCAAGCTGGTCTCTGAAAAAGTTATTTACAACCAAAGCACTGACCGGCAGATTAGGAAGTATGTGCCGTACATTTAGTTCATCGACTTCAAGAACGACTGCGTTGGCGTGGATCTTCCCTGTTAAGGAACCGTTCGTCAATAGTGTTGTTGTGATACCAGCTCTCAGATTATCTCCTTTTCGATTTGAAATAACCTTATAACCGGACTGTATAAATAAATCTGTAATCAGATTAGATGTACTCGTTTTTCCGTTTGTCCCAGTCACCAAAATCACCGGTCCGTCAATCTGGATTTTTGATAAGATATTCGGATCGATCTTTAATCCAATGGATCCCGGCATAGATCCTCCCCTGCCTATGCATTGAAGAAGTTTGGCACTGAGCTTTGTGGCAAATATGGATAATGATTTCATTAGGTTCTCCTTTATGCAAAACATATTATACATCAAACGAAGAAGAAATGACATTGAATTGATACGGATGGTCAAGTATAATAAGCTTGTTTAAAAAAAGGAGAAAAACGAATGAACGAATTCTATCAATCCCCACTTTCACAACGGTATGCATCCAAAGATATGCAAGCGTTGTTTTCCAATGACAAAAAGTTCAAAACATGGAGACGACTATGGATTGCACTTGCTCAGACGGAGCAGGAACTAGGCCTGGATATTACTGATCAGCAAATCGAAGAACTTATCGCCAATAAAGACAACATCAATTATGATGTTGCGCATCAACAGGAAAAAAAGGTTCGTCATGATGTGATGAGCCATGTATATGCTTATGGTGTTCAATGTCCGCACGCAAAAGGAATCATTCATTTGGGAGCAACTTCCTGTTATGTCGGAGACAATACGGATTTAATTATTATGCATGAGGCTCTAGCTTTGATACAGAAAAAAATTGTTAATGTCCTTGCGCAATTGGAAACATTTGCTCTGAAGTACAAGGATATGCCATGTCTGGCTTTTACTCATTATCAACCTGCTCAACCAACGACAGTTGGAAAACGTGCTTCGTTATGGGCGCAGGATCTGTATATGGATTATCTGGAGATTCAGCATCTATTGGAGAATAAAAAACTTTTGGGATGTAAAGGTACAACTGGTACACAAGCGAGCTTTATGGAGCTTTTCAATAACGATACGGATAAAGTAAAACTTTTGGATCAGAAGATCTGTGAAAAACTAGGATATGATGCCTATTTCCCTGTCAGCGGTCAGACGTATTCCCGTAAATATGATACACAGGTATTACATGCCTTGGTCGGCATTGCTCAGAGTGCTCACAAATTCAGCAACGATATTCGTCTTCTTCAACATATGAAAGAAATCGAAGAACCGTTTGAAAAGAGTCAGATTGGCTCTAGTGCTATGGCTTATAAACGCAATCCGATGCGTTCAGAACGTGTAGCCAGCTTGGCACGTTATGTAATCAGCGACGCTTTAAATCCCGCTATCACAGCCAGTACCCAATGGTTTGAAAGAACATTAGATGACAGTGCAAATAAACGAATCAGTATTGCTGAGGCCTTCCTTGCGATTGATGGAATTCTTGATTTATATTTGAACATTTCCAACGGACTGGTTGTTTATCCGAAAGTTATTCGTGCCAATCTTATGAAAGAGTTACCTTTCATGGCTACTGAAAATATCATGATGGACGCAGTAAAAGCCGGCGGAGACCGTCAGGAACTGCATGAACGAATCCGTGTTCATTCTATGGCAGCTGGTCGTGTCGTTAAAGAAGAAGGAAAACCAAATGACTTGTTAGACAGGATTCTGGCAGATGACAAATTTGGTCTTACAAAAGAGGCCATTGAAGATATTATGGATCCAAATAAATATATAGGCCGATCCATCCAGCAAACAGAAGAATTCTTTGCAGAATACATCGATCCTATCTTAGAGAAAAATAAAAACAGCCTGGGAATACAGGCTGATATACAAGTCTAGAATCAAGATAAAGTCGGTATGGTCACCGACTTTATTTTTTTATGAACGTGTTTATAATTCGGATACCATCGAAATACTTCCTGATAGAATAAGGAAGAATGATTCATATATTTCATATGACAAAGCTCATGTACAATCACCGCATCGATCATGTCATAGTCTGTAAACCACAAGTAGTAATTCAGACGAATGATCTTCTTATCTTTATGACAGCTGCCCCATTTTGATTTATAGAAACCAAATTGAACAGAAACAGAAGAAAATCCCATTCTATCAGACCAATATATAAATCTTTTTTTCAAATAAGGTTCTATTTGACGTTTTATGAATAATTTATATTCGGATGGATCGGTGCCGATAATAAATCGATCGGAATCAATATGGAAATAGCCCTGCTCCTGTACAAGAAATGGTTTTCCCAATATCATAACGATCTGTCCATCTTTTAAAATGCTCTCGTTTTGTTTATTGATTTGTTTATCGATCCATTCAGAATGTGCAGCGACAAATTCATGAATACGATATTCAGAAACATGGAATGGTGCAGTAACGACCACTGCACCATCTTTCACACGTATATACATTCCTTTGATTCTCTTGCGCAGAATCTTAATTTCCATCTTGTCCTAAATCTTTGATCAGCTGACCAGCAATATCGTCAACCAATTTCAAAGTCTTCTCTCTTTGCTCTATCGAATAGGTTTCATACATATTAATATCACGCAACAGATCGATCATCGGAAGCTCTCCATACACTTTCACGCCCGTTGTATAGAACAGCTCTTCCAGGTAATTGTCCTTGTAGAAAGGAATCTTTTCATTACAATGCGGACATTCCAGGTAGGCCATGTTTTCAATCAGACCTAGAACTTCCACATCCATTTTTTCACACATATGAATGGCCTTGGCAACAATCATGGAAACCATTGGTTGCGGCGTTGAAATCATCACGACGCCACGAATAGGCAATGACTGCATAATGGTTAACGCGACATCTCCTGTGCCTGGTGGCATATCAATGAAGAGAACATCCAGTTCGCCCCAGTATACATCTGTATAAAATTGCTTTACTACATTGCTTAATATAGCTCCTCTCCAAATAACAGGATCACTTTCATTTTCCATCATAAAATTCAGTGACATTAAGGAAACACCTTCTACCATAATTGGCAGGATCTCGTTATTTTCATTGGCATAACATTGCTCATTCTGCACACCAAACAGACGTGGAATGCTTGGACCTGTAATATCCGCATCCATAATGCCAACCTTTTTCCCCTGAGCAGCTAATGATTTGGCAAGCATAACGGTCATCGTTGATTTGCCGACGCCTCCTTTACCACTCATAACCGCAACAACGTTTTTGATCTTGTTATTTGGATTTGAAACGATACCACATGTTGATGCATCTTTACCACAATTGCCCTTACTAGGACATCCCTCACATGACATAATTAGTCCTCCTTATTTTCCGACCAGTCGAAAAACTGATCATATGCTTTTTTTAAACGCTCATCTTGGATATGTGTATATATTTGCGTTGTCTTAATATCGGCATGGCCCAATAGTTCCTGAACGATGCGTATATCTGCGTTTCCATCTAGTAAATGAGTGGCAAAGCTATGTCGGAAACTGTGTGCCGATATATTTGGATTTAATCCAAGTTCCGAAATTTTTCTTTTGATCAGTATATGGACATATTGTCTTGAACATGGATGTCCAAGCTGATTGATAAATACATGAGAATCCTTTGTTTTATTCCATGTACTACGGATGGTAGAAATATAGAATTGAAGTTGCTGCATGCACACTTCAGCCATAGGAACCATTCTTTCCTTATCTCCTTTTCCAAGAACCCGGATTACTTTTTGTGACATATGCACTTGATTCAGACGTAGATCACAAAGCTCACTGACACGTAACCCGCATGTATATAAAGTAATCAGGATAGTTTTTTGATACAATTCCTTATCTGTTGTACCAAAAGAATTGAGCAATCTTTCAATATCGTCCACTGTACAGTAAACAGGTAAATGCCGACCTCCGGTCTTTCCATGAATATACAAAGAAGGATTATTGATATCCGGATGATTTAAAGTTGTATATTTATGAAAAGATCGTATTGCTGACAATATTCGATTGCAGCTGCTTGCACTATGTCGACAACTGTAGTCATTCAAAAAGGAATCAATGTGCAAAATAGTCACAGATTCCATGTTTGTAATTCCTTGCTTCTGCAGATAGTCAATATAGAAAAGCAGGTCACGGCGATAAGCTTCGATTGTTTTCCTGCTCTTGTTCTCGATTACCGAGAGCTGAATGACATAGTCTTCAAATGCTTCTTTTATTATCACGAGCCTATTTTACCATTTATTTATTCTAGGTACAATTGAATTGACTAGATGAAGATCGGTGGATCGATGATACTATGACAGCCGGATTCCTTGATTGCTTCTATCAAAATCGACTTGGCTTGGCCACTTGATCTTTCATAGGCAACTTGAATATGACGTAATTGAAAATGATTTTGATATAAAAGTTTATGTATATCATTTAAGCGATATGGACGATGGACAAAATAAAACCGTCCATTGCTTTTTAAAAGTCTGCCGGCATGATAGATCAGTTCTTCCAAAGTAAGATTTTTTTCGATTCTTCCGAATTGTCGAGGTGTCATAACAACCGACGGATTGGTTTCTTTTTCTTGAAAATACGGAGGATTACAAACAATGACATTCACGGGTTCCATTTCTATATCCTGGATCCGGGAAAGAATCATTTCATTTGGATGCGAAAAAAAACTTTTTGCATTCAAGAGCGCTATCTCATAGGCTTCCGGCAATACTTCTACTCCAATGCTCTTTTTAATTGGCTGTAGATCTGCAATTCGCAACAATGCTCCATTATTGGTTCCAATATCCAAGATTACATCGTCTTTTTTGATCTTCATAAATTGAGCAAGAAGTTTAGTATCTGTATTAAACCGAAAATGATTTTTGTTCTGATATAAAGGAATATCCTCCCTTATAATGTAATCAAGTGTTAAATTTTCCATGTTATTTATTTAATAAATCACTGGCACGTACCAGGTGGATCCCTTCTATTTTCTGATTAAGAGTTTCCAATATCTGCTCGGTGCGATCCGGATGAATTGGAAATATATCCGTTTGTTGAATGATTTGTTTTGAATCCTTAATGGATCCCATATGGATTGCAATATGACGATATCCTTTTTCTTCATAGTTTTCTTCAATTAGATGCATAACAGCTTCGTACATTCGAATAAAATCATTTGTATACTGAGAAAAAGATACAGAGTGTATACTGTTATGAAAACTAAGATCACGCAGTGTACAGGAAATCAGCTTTCCTTTTTGATCCTCCTTTTTCATTTTATCGGAGAGCTCCTTGGTAAGAATACGGGCACATGACAGTACCTCTTCCATACTCATCAAATCATTTTCATAAGTACGCGAAACCGAAATACTTTTTTGAGTAGAAGAATAATTCAATCGATTTGTACTATTTCCTCTAACTTTCTGGATCAGGCTATATCCGTTTTTCCCCATAAGAGAGACAATTTTATTTTCATTTTCCGGATCTGCAAAATCTCCAATGGTATAAATGCCTTGCTTATACAAAACTGGCAGTGTCTTTTTTCCAATACCCACGATAGTTGAAATATCCTGTGGCCACAATTTTACTGCTAGTTCAGATTTTCGTAAAACTGTGATACCTTTCGGTTTGCGCATATCACTGGCCATTTTAGCAAGAAATTTATTTGGTGCCACACCAATGGATACATTCAAGCCTAAGGTATCATATACTCCGTTTTGAATATCAAATGCGAGATCTAGCGGACGTTTATAGCGACCAATAATATCAGTTACATCCATAAAACATTCATCGATACTGGCTGGTTCGATCGCATGTGTATACCGATGCAGGTACTCAAAGAATTTGTGACTTAATGAAACGTAATAACTATGATGTGGTTCAACCAGGTAAAGATCCGGGCACAAATGCAATGCCTCTGCAACCGGCATAGCACTATGAACACCAAATTCACGGGCTTTGTAGTTCGCAGTTGAAATAACACTTCTTCTTGACATGGAGCCAATGGCTACAGGAAGCCCTTTTAAAGTCGGTTGTTTGATTTCTTCAGCCGAGGCAAAAAAAGCATTGATATCGACATGAAAAATAACCCTAGCCATGATGAATTCTTTCCTTTAATTCCATTGCCGCTTTTCGTGAAGCATCCGTTACTCGGCCACTGGCCATTACCGCAAGTTCCCGGATCATCCCTTCATTATCCAGTCGGTCTGTATGTGTAAAGGTCTGCTGGTCTTCACTATCCTTACGCACGCAATAATGGGTGTCGGCCCAGGCAGCAACACTTGGCAGATGAGTGACACATAATACTTGATAATTTTCAGAAATAATATGCATTTTTTGCCCCATAGAATAAGCCACTTTACCGCTTACACCCGTGTCTATTTCATCAAACAAGATGGTTTCGATGCCGCTTTTATTCTGAAATACCACTTTCAAGGCAAGCATTAGACGTGATAATTCCCCGCCAGAAGCAGTATCTTTTAATGGACTAAATGGCTGTCCGAGGTTCATTGATACCATAAAAGCTATTTCATCCAGACCATCAGCACTTTCTTTTTTGGGCTTTCGTTCAATTTTGAATCGGGCATGTTCAAGCATCAGATCATGGCAGTGTGCTTCTATCTGTCTGGAAAGAGATTCAAAAACAGCAATTCTTTCTTTAGAAAGACGTTCTGCCGCGGTATCGTATTTTTTCTGCATATCCTGAATATTTTTATTCAATTTTCCAAGAATATTCTCTCTTTGAAGAATTCTGGATATTTTATTATCCATATCTTGTTTTGCGTTCATCAAAGAATCGTAACTGCCTCCATATTTTCGATACATAGAGCGAATAGCATATTCTCTAGCCTGCATCGTATCTAGATCCATAGCATCTCTCTGCATTTGCTGGGACAAAGATTCGATCTGCTCTTTGATTTCATCCAGACGATAATACATTTCATGTATTTCTTCCGTAAGCTTTTCATCGATAGGAAGCTGGCTGAGGTTCCGATATAGCTGATAAGCAGAATCGATCATCCCCTGCTCTTTGTTCAATTGATGAATACTGTCAGAATATAGATCCATATACTTTTCAGCCTGACCGGCCTGCTTGATGGAATTTTGAAGTTGCTCGAGCTCATCTGGCTTTACGTTCAGATCTTCTATCTTATTTAACTGCATTGTCAGATAATCCAGTTCGTCATCCGATAATGTTTCTTTCTCAAGTTTTGTATACTCCTGTTTTAATTGATTTAACTTGTCATAATACTCCTTGACATTTTTGCGCAATGACTCTGTATTGGCATAGGCATCCAAAAGATCCAGCTGTATTTCTGGTTTCATCAGTTCGTATGTATCCATCTGTGAATGAATATCGATAATCTTTTCCATTAGAGAACGAACAAATCCAAGTGTAGTCATCTGTTGATTAATACGAACCGTTGATTTTCCGTTGGTTCGAATCACACGTTGGATCAATATCTGATCCTCTGTCTCAAAATCATTTTCTTCTAGAAAATTTTGAATTTGCGGATCCTCACAAGATATGACCATTTGTAGTACGGCTTTTTCTTTGCCCTGGCGAACTACATTACCGGTGATCCTTTGTCCACACAGGTACCCGATAGCATCGATCAACAGGCTTTTTCCGGCACCGGTTTCTCCTGTGATGACTGTCATTCCGTTGGTAAAATCCAAAGAAGCATGATCGAATAGAATATAATCTTTAACTGTTAATTGTTCAATCATAACTGCCTCCTGTTCTTTGCATAGAGTACATACTCCTGATTTCCGGAACGTCCTTGTATTGCCGAAGGAACAACCGATGTTGTTTTATAGTATTGTCGGATAAACCCTTCGATGGAATCCACGATCTTTTTTTGTGTTTTCTTGTCTTTCAGCACACCGTTTTTATTCAATAATTCTGGACCGCATTCAAACTGCGGTTTGATCAGCACCACAAAATGTTGGATATCTATATTTTGAAATACGGCTTCCAAGATGGTGCGGCAAGATATAAAACTAACATCCATACACATGAAGTCGATTGGATCATCAAACCAATTATTCTGTATATATCGGGCATTGTATCCTTCCATTTTAATGACATGAGGATCTATTTGTAGTTCTTCAGATAACTGCAGGTGTCCTACATCCAGGGCATATACTTTTTTTGCTCCTTTTTCAAGACAAACCTGAGTAAAACCTCCGGTGCTAGCACCAATATCCAAAACGACCTGATTATCTATACATATGGAAAATGCGTCAAAGGCTGTCAATAGTTTCCAAGCTGCCCTTGATACATAGATTTTTAAAGAATCATCCATTTCAACGTGGCTGGATCCATCTACAAGAAAACTTGGTTTCGTTATGATCTTGCCGTTTACTTTTACAGCTCCCTTTTTTATCTGATCAGCAGCTACGGATCTTGTTTTATAGTATTTTGTACAATATTTATCTAATCGAATCTTTTCCATCATCATTAATCTCTTTAAATAAAGCATTTAAAGATACTCTTTCCCGGATCCGCAAGGTTCGGATCGGGCTTTGTTCAATATAGTGATCTCCAACGCCTAAAACTGTTGAATTTGAAAACCGCTGTTGATAATATTCTGCGATTGCGCTGGATAAAGAACCAATCTTGCAATCTGTTTCAAAAATATAAATAGGTAAATCCATTTCCTTTAATTGATTTAATAAATCAAAATCCAGTGGTTTTATATAACGTGCATTCACTACGATCATATCCATTTTGTTCTCTTTTGCTTTATATATAATACGATCAACATCCGGCCCGTATGTAATAACAATCTGTTTCGGTGTTAACCCGGTTTGATACATAGCCCAAGTGCCGATTGGAATGACTGCATATTGCTCATTTTTTTCATAGTCCGTGGTTCCGTTCGGATATCGGATGGCAAAGGGTTTTTTAGAATGAAATGCTGTATACAGTAAATTTTGTGCTTCCGTCGCATCTTTTGGTTGAGAAATCACCATATTCGGAACGGTGCGTAAAATGGAAATATCATAGATTCCCTGATCGCTTGGCGGTACATCGCCACATAAACCAGCATGATCGATCCCTAATACAACAGGAACATTTAAACGGCCTAGATCGCTAATAATTGAATCATATGCCTTCTGTAATGAAGTGGAATACATATGAACAAACGGATGCAGACCATTTACGGCCATCGAACACGACATCGTAACAGCATGCTGATAGGCATTCCGGCAATCAAAAAAACGATCTGGATACTTTTCTTTAAAAGATGTGAAATGATCACCAGATTCTGTTGTTGTACGAATGGCCACAATATCCTGATCATTAGCAGCTAGAGTGGAAATGGTACGGCCAATGATTTCCGACCAGCTCATCCGGCTCTCAGCTAATTTTAACAATGATTTACCCGTGACCTTATCAAACGGATTCACTAAGTCCCAGTTCTGATTCGGGCTGGCTAAAGCTGGGGCAAAGCCTTTAGCTTTTTGTGTAACAACATGGATAACGATCGGACCTTCTTGTTTTTTTGCCAAGGTCAGTTTTTTGACTAATGCCGTCAATGAATGCCCATCAACAGGGCCTATATAATTAAAATGTAATTCCTGAAAGAATCGGGCATCCACTAAATTATCACTGATCTTACTTTTAACATTGGATACTTTTGAAAGTATCGGATTTTTCAATACCCCTTTTTCAACATTTTTAAAAATCTGGCTTGTATTGGCATTGTTTAATCGTCGACCTCTTGACAAATTGGTCTGTCCCGAATCATCATTACAGATAATGATGACTTTTTCCTGATGCATTCCTATCTCACGCAATGCTTCCATTGTCATACCATTCGATAAAGAATCTTTGTTGATCAAACAAAGGATATGATAGTTTTCCTCTTTTAAATGACGAGAAACCGCAAATCCCAATGCACTGGATAAGGCAGTCGAAGTGTGCCCGGTATCCCAACAGTCATAATGACTTTCCGAAATATTTGGTGTTTCCGTTAATCCATTCTGTTTACGTAAAGTCGCAAATCTCGTAGAACGGCCAGTCAGGATCTTATGAGCATAACATTGCCATCCAACATCAAAAATCAACTTATCTGTAGGAATATCAAACACGTAATGAAGTGCACAAATCGTTTCTACAATGCCAAGATTTCCAGCCAGATGGCCCCCGGTTTTTGAAACCGTATCAATAATAAATTGACGGATATCATCAGCCAGTTCCTGAAGCTGGGTCATATTCATTTTTTTGATCTGCTGCGGTGATTCGATATCGTAGATTCTCATGACTTCCTCCATTAATAACTGCGAATTGTCAAATAATCCAATATTTCCTCTAAATAAGATGCATCCATCGACATTCCATGAAGTAATTCCATCATCTCGTTTTTTAGTTCTTTTACTTTATTACGAGCTGCTTCCAGTCCCATCAAACTAACCATTGTCTTTTTGTCATTGGTTATGTCACTGGTTGATTTTCCTAGAATCTCTTCTTTTTGTGTTACATCTAGGATATCGTCTAAAATTTGAAACTGGATTCCCAGTTTATTTCCAAATTGGATCCAAGTATCAATATCTTTCTTTTGATCAGCAAGAATACAGGCAAAAATCAATGGTAATGTTAATAATTTTGATGTTTTATATGCATCAATCTTGTAAATTTGTTCTAAAGTAAGATCGGACATCGTTTCAGCAATCAAATCCAGCTCTTGTCCATATACCATTCCATATACACCGGAATAATCACTAAGATAATGGATCATTTCTACTTTTGCATCGCTGGTAACAGGACTATCCAATAAACAGTCAAAAGCTCTAGTCAATAAACCATCTCCTGCCAAAATAGCCGTAGCTTCATCAAAAGCGATATGACAAGTTGGTTTACCTCGGCGAAGACTATCATTATCCATTGCTGGAAGATCATCGTGGATCAATGAATATGTATGGATCATCTCAATCGCACAGGCGGCAGGATATCCATTGGTTTCATCCAGACCATATCCTTTTAAAGTTGCAAATAATAGCTGAGGACGGATCCGTTTTCCACCGTTCATCAAAGAATAAGTCATCGCCTCTTTAACACGACCGTCGTTTTTTTCTTTGACCTTGTTTTCCAGATAAGCTTCAAACTTTTTATTCTTCTGCATTTGAATTCTCCTGTTTCATAACCTGATTCATTTTTGATTCAAATTCCTTTAATTGTGATTCGCATTGTGAAGAAAGTTTGGATCCTTCAACGAATAAATCCATTGCTTCTTCCAGCTCAAGGTCTTTTGAATTCAATAAAGTAACAATTTCATCCAGTCTTCGCATCGCTTGTTGAAATGTCATTTTCTTTTTCGTCATTTGATTTCTCCTTTTTAGATACGACTGTTTCCAATGAGCCATCGGATAAACGTATCGTTATCGTATCATTTATCTGTACCTGATTGATGGAACGGACAGGTTTATTTTCTTTACTGGCAATAGCATAACCTCTTTGTATGGTTTTCAGAGGCGAATAGGCCTCCAGCAGTTCAACATATTTATATAATCTTCTTCGTTGATCCTCTCGATATTGGTTTTCAGCTTTGAGAAAATTCTTTTTTCTTTCTTCTAACCGTTCCCGATTCTGCTCTTCAAAGTTTTGAACAATTTGTTTTATTCGTTGGTGGTAGTTATAAACATCCTTTTTATACATCAGAAAACGTTCGATGTTCTTATGCATCTGCATTTGTGAAGCATCCAATCGTAATCTTTTATCAAGGATCCATGACATTGGATCACTGATATAAGGATTTGCCTGGATTGTCTGCAACGCTTGTTTTTGGATTTCAAGCCTTTTTTCCATGGAGGCAGCCAGACGCTGCTTGTTTATTATGAGTTGTTTTTTTTGTTCCATCCAGTCAAGAGAGATCCATTGTGCAGCAGCTGTCGGTGTTACAGCTCTATGGTCACATACTAGATCACATAAAGTTGTATCTACCTCATGTCCGACACCACTGACTGTATATGTTTTTCGATGATATAATGTTTCAATCAACTGTTCGTCGTTAAAACAGAAAAGATCTTCAAAACTTCCACCCCCACGGACAATCAAAATCGCATCATATCCCTGTTCATCGGCTTTTTTAAATTGGGATATTAATACAGGCGGAGCTTGAACACCTTGAACTAATGCAGGATATACTGTCATTTGCAGTGATGGCCATCGTTTTCGGATTGTGGAAACAACATCTTGTAAGGCTGCTCCTTCTTTTGCCGTAATAATGGCAATCCTCTGTATGTCCTCTGGTTTAGGTATTTTTTTATCAGAATCAAAATAACCCAGCTTCATTAAACGTTGTTTTCGTTGTTCAAACTCTAAATATAACGCACCGATACCGTCTGGCTTTAATCGAGATATATACAGTTGTAAGGATCCTCGTGGAGGATAAATATTGACACTGGCCTGCGCTAACACTTTCATTCCCTCTTCCAGATCAAAATTCAAATTCTTTACATTACTAGAAAACATAACACAGTTTAAAGCCGCTTCACTATCTTTCATGGAAAAATAGTAATGACCACTTCGATGCTTTGTAAGATTTGATATTTCACCTTGGATCCAAACTTCATTGAGATTTAAATGTTGGTTCAATACATGTTTTATACGCGCAGCGACATTACTAACAGAAACAATTTGCTGTTGGCTCATAGCTGGTCTAAAACCCCGTTAATCAATTTATAAGATGTATCATCACAATACTTCTTCGCAAGCGTTACTGCTTCATTGATAACAACCGGTTTTGCCGTATCATTCACAAGGATCTCTTGAAAAGCCATTAACAAAATGGATTGTTCTAAAACACTTAATCGGTTAAATTCCCAATCCTGCCGTAGAAAACCGTTGATTTTTTGAATAAACGGATATTCGTTTGGAACCATATCAATGGTCAAGCTATATAAATAACCATCAATTTCATTAGTTTGTACAGCCTCAAAAACACACTTTCGCATATCTTTATTTAATAGTAAGTGTTGATAAATGCAATTCATTGCGGTTACTCGTATTTCATGTCTGTTCATATGTTATTTCTCTTTCTTTGTATTTAAAACGCGTGCGCTTGGAACCACTTTACTGGCTGGCCCAGCATGTACATCCTGGTCATCAAAAAATATATTAGCTCCAAAACACTGCAGTACATCTGCTTTTTTTGCTCCTTGCAAAAAGAAAATTTCGTCAATTACGATGTTCCATTTCCTTAGGGTTTTAATAACTCGCTTCCCTGCGTTTTTATCCCTTGCGGTTACAATGGCAGTACGCAGAAGATTCTGCTCTTTTGTTATCTGCTGCAAACGGGATAACTGAAACAAAAACTTTGCCATTGGTCCTTTATGCAACTCGACATTTTGATTGATGATTTCATTTTTGACAAATGCATCCAATCCGTTTTGTTGATAGATTTCCTCCGATTCAGCGGAAAACAGTACCGCATCTGCATCAAAAGCGATGCGTATCTGGTCATTCGGCAAACTATAATCATGGCTCCCTGCATAAATCAGACCGGCCGGAAATCCTTCCGAAATTGCTTTGGATACATCATACTCATTACAGGAGAGAAACAAATCAACCCCAAAAGCTTTTAAGTAACGTGAAATCGGTTGCCCTCCGCTCATGACCATTCGACCAATATCAAGATCGTAATGTTCTAATGAATTGATCAAACGTAAAGATGTTTCCGCAGAATTCCTTGACATTACAATGATTTCAACAAGCTTTTTACCCATCTTTTTATTGATTGCCAGCAGATTTTTGACAAGAGTAAAACCGGCACCCGGCTCCAGAATATCGTCTTCATGTTTTAGTTGATATTCACGGTATGCATCCAGTCCTTGTTTTTCAAAAACATCATTGGCTTTTTCCAGATCAAACAATGCACGACTTGAAATGCCAATTACCAGATAATCATCAAATGAAACTGCCATATCTCCTCCTGTTTAAAAAAAGGAAATCTAAAAGATTTCCTAAAATGTAAAACCTACGACTTTTATCTCGATTGCTTCCGGTTTAAAGTCGGTTGTATAAGAAATACTTTCAAAGATCTTGGTCTGTAAATTTGCACAAACGTCCGATACGTTTGCTTTGTAGTGAACCTTGATAGGAATTACCATTTTAAATTCGTTATCATTGATGGTTGTCTGTATACCGTTCTTGAAAGGACGGCTTCCTTCAACCAGTGTTACATTTTCTTCTTCTTCAATAACATTCAAAGCTATATTTGTAAAAATCGTTTTATTCAATTTAACCGTTCCGAATTCATTCTTCGGTTCTAAAGTCACAAATTCTTGAGCCATAATTTCACCTTCATTTCTGTTTCTTATTATAACAAACTTCGCAGCAGCATTAAAGAAATTATTCTCCCATATTTCTGCGTAAATTCAATGTCGTTTTTATTTTATATCCTGAATATAAATTTGTGTCTGCCAAATAGATGCTGTGGTTCTTACTAACCGTTCATATTGTTGAAGATCCTTTTTTGATTGACGAATATCTTGTTTAAGCTGCTCTACCAGTTCTGCAGGAGAATGGAATTTTTTTTCTTTCCGGATAAAATTCAAAAAATAATAACGTACTTTTTTTCCATACAGATCTTCTGACCAGTCAAATATATTAGCTTCAATAGTAAGCTTTTTATTTTCAAAAGTAGGATTTTTCCCGATATTGATCATGGCACCATAAAGCTTATCATCAATCATGGCCATACCAGAATAAACGCCGACCATAGGAATGATATATTCCGGATTTGGCGCCAAATTGGCTGTAGGAAAACCTAATAAGGAAGATCCTCTTTTAAAACCATGTACGATCGTTCCAGATATGGAATAAACAAAACCAAATAAAGTATTTGCCTCCAGCATATCTCCGCTACAGATCAATGGTTCGATCCGACTCGATGAAATTTTTAAACTGTTGTCATTCACACTATCAATGATTGATACATCAAACAGATCTTGTTCTTGTAAAGTTTGTATACTTCCGCAGTTTTTTTGTCCATATTTAAAATCAAATCCACAAACAAGATGGCAGACAGACATTCGTTCTAGTACCTGGTGAAATTCATCCACCTGTAAAGCCGCAAATTCTTTTGAGAATTTCAGAACATATACAGAATCAAATCCCATATATTGTGCATACTGACATTTATCCTCAATGGTGAACAAATGTTGAAAAGTCTCATCCGGATAAAAGATAGTCCATGGATCGGGATCAAAAGTGATAATAGCACTGCTGATATGTAAATTTTTCGCTATCTCTTTGGTTCGTATCATCAATGCCTGATGTCCTTTATGCATTCCATCAAAATATCCGATGCAGGCTGCGCATTTCGGCAGATCCGGAATGTGATTGTAATCAATCTGATAACATTTCATCACCAAAGCCCCCTTTTAGATATGAACTGATCCTTTTCGATGCGATCATAAATTGCTACAGGCTCTCCGTTCTCGGTAATGCAGATACGGTCAGCACTGTGCTGCAATACAATTGGTTTGCCCTGATAAATGCTACGGATATCATCGTATTCTACCATAGGGATCCCCTGTAATACTGTTTTTATGGAATGCAACACAGGCTCTTGTGTTTCCAACTGTTCCAACGTCTGTGCCTGTTCCAGGTTAAAACCACTTGTACAAGTACGGATCAAGGACTTCATACAAGCAAAATTATCTGTTTTCTTTCCAAAATCCCGACAGATACTGCGAATGTATGTACCACTGGAACATCGAACCTCAAACCTTGGGAATCCGAGACTACGTATTTCATATATAGTAACATCCTGATATACTTCTGGTATTTCCAATCCTTTTCTTTGGTATTCCATCAGTTTCATACCATTTACCTTTTTACTGGAGGTATTCGGTACTCTCTGATGCAAAGGCCCTTGAAAAGAGGACAAAACAGCTTCAAAATCAAAATTATAATTGATTTCTTTTTGATATAATATCTCTCCACTGCAATCGTCCGTTGTCGTTTGTTTTCCCAGTTCGATCTGGGCGATATATGTTTTATCCGTATCGGTCAGAAACTGTAAAGCTTTACATGCTTTTCCACATAGGATAACCAGGACGCCTTCGGCATCCGGATCTAAAGTTCCAGTATGTCCGAATTTCGTCATTTTGTATTTTCTTTTTAGCCATCGGATCACGTCAAAGCTTGTCATTCCTTTTGGCTTATTGATTACTAGTACTCCATCCATCAGAATATCACCGAATCTATTTTATACAGTTTAAAATGACTTATCAAGCATTGCGAAAAGATTCAAATGTGTGTTATCTTCTACATATGGATTTAAAGTTTATATTAGGTGCCATTCGCAAAGCCGATCAAGACTATAAAATGATAGAAGATAACGATAAAATAGCAGTGGCTGTCAGTGGTGGAAAAGACAGTATGCTTTTATTATTGGCATTGTCGGTTTATGCAAGATTTAAGAACAAACATTTTACTGTCATGGGTATTCATATCGATGTAGGATTCGAAGAATACGAACACAATATGATGAAGCAATTTGCGGATCAGTATAATATCGAACTGCTGATAGAACATACTCAAATATATCCCATTCTAAAAAAACATCCAGATAAAAACGGACACATACAATGCGCTCTTTGTTCCAATCTTAAAAAAGGAGCTTTATTCAAAGTCGCCAAGGAAAACGGGTGTAATAAAATTGCCTTGGGTCATCATGGAGATGATGCAGTAGAAACTTTGTTATTGAACATGATGTATGGCTCTAAAATTGCGACCTTTCAACCGAAACAGTATATGTCCAGACAGGATATGTACATGATACGTCCCTTTATATATGCTAAAGAAAAACAAATTATTGAAGCGTGTCGGAACAATGGTATACCGGCCGCTAAAAGAGTGTGTCCGAATGATGGGTTTACGCAAAGGCAGACCATAAAAGAACTGCTTCAATCCTTCTATGATACATTCCCTTTTGCGCAAGATGCATTTATTCATTCTCTTTCCAATGAACAACAGACCGAGTTGTGGAAAAAAGAAAAATGACAGTGCATCCAGCCTGTCATTTTACAGTTTTATCTACGAAATAAGTAGCTTCCATATCTGCAGTGCTTAATGCAAAGGCTAATGGAAAGTGCTCGAATGTATAGCCGACATTTTGTGCCGGTTCGCTGCCGGAAAAGCCCATATGATAACGTATTGCAAAAGCTTCTTCCCGACTCAGTTTCATGTAAGGGGTTATCATATAAACGCTCTTTTCGCCATGGCCATATGGCATTTTATCATCAAATTCAAAATAAGGAACTTCATGCCATTCTCCATTGATTTTCCGATTCCGCATTGACTTTTTATAGACATGTATCTTACAAACATCATGCAGCAAAGCCACTGTAGCAACCGTGTCCTCACTATAATCCATGTGGTAAATCTCTTTTGTTCTTTGGCGTTCCAGATAATCTTTTAAGCAGTCATATACATGCAAACTATGATCAACAAGGCCACCATCATAATTACCATGATAACGTGTACTTGCCGGTGCGGTAAAAAAATCAGATTTTTTCAAAAATTCCAAAAAAGTGGAAGCCCCGTCTCGTTTTATATTTGTTTGATAAATGTCAATAAATCTTTCCTTATTTGTCATAGTGTCCTCCACTTAAAAAGCCAAGGATGAGAGATCTTTTCCCTGTATATACAGGTGGGTGACCTGTGCTTAACCTTAGGATCCCTGATCAATGAAAAGGTATTCAACACAGAGAAGCAACATCCGGTCTCCCTTATCTCTAAGCGTAGGAAAAATGTATACATCCTTGACAGTTCCATCATACAACAACAAACTAAGCATTTCAACAAAACATATTTCATGTTTATTTGCAACAAGAATATATTGATTATTAATAAAAAAGAGAAGGATTATTCCTTCTCTGTCACAGCAATATGCAGTTCATCCAGTTGTTTCTGGTCGACCGGTGTCGGTGCCTTAGACATTGGACACGTTGCCTTTGCATTTTTAGGGAACGCAATAACATCTCGTATAGAATCTGATTCGCTCAAAATCATGGCAATTCGGTCTAAGCCGAAAGCAATTCCTCCATGAGGAGGGGTTCCGTACTGGAATGCATCAATAAAGAAACCAAATTTATTACGGATCTGTTCGTCACTTAAGCCTAAAATTGTAAAGATTTTCTTCTGTAGTTCATTATCATGGATACGGATGCTTCCTCCACCAAGTTCATAACCATTGAGAACGATATCATATGCGTTGGTCTTCACTTTTGTTATATCTGTATCCAACAGTGGGATATCTTCATTTTTAGGCTGTGTAAATGGATGATGACTTGCTTGATAACGCTGTTCCTCTTCGCTCCACTCAAACATAGGAAAATCAGTAACCCATAAGAATGAAAATTCATTTTTCTTTTTATAGCCTAGCTGCGCACCAATTTCATTTCGCAGAGCACCCAGAGCATTACAAGTAGTGTACCATGCATCGCTGACAATAAATACACCATCATTTTCCTGTAGTTTCAACATTTCATATAAGTCAGAAACCTCTTGATTACTTAAGAATTTACGGGCAGAACCTGTTATTTCATCTTTTCCAACTTTCAAGACAACAAGACCTTTTGCTCCGTTCTTTTTGGCAAGGTCTGTGTATTTATCAATTTGTTTCCGCGTAATTGATCCAAATCCAGGTACGACAATAGCTTTGATGGCTCCATTCGATTCGATAACCGATTTAAATACTTTAAATTCTGTATTTTTGAATAGGTTTGTTACATCCTGTAGTTCTAGGCCAAAACGATCATCCGGTTTATCACTACCATACATATTCATAGCTTGATCATATGTTAAACGGCGGAAAGGTGCTTTAATATCCAATCCTTTAACATCTTTCATCAACTTTACCATCATTTCCTCCATCATGGTCTGAATTTCCACTTCATTTAAGAAAGAAGTTTCAATATCAACCTGTGTGAAGTCTGTCTGACGGTCTGCACGAAGATCTTCATCTCGGAAACAACGTGCAAATTGATAATATCTTTCAAATCCCGAGATCATCAATAGTTGCTTATATAACTGAGGTGACTGCGGTAATGCATAAAAACTGCCCGGATGAACACGTGACGGAACTAGATAGTCACGTGCGCCTTCCGGCGTACTTTTACCGAGCATTGGTGTTTCAATTTCCACAAAATCCTGGTTATCTAGGAATTCCCGCATACTCCGAGTAATTTTATGACGCATCATGATACGCTTCTGCATAATTGGACGACGAAGATCCAGATAACGGTATTGTAAACGTGTATCTTCCAATGCATCCGTTTCATCAGCAATAATCAATGGTGTTGTTTTAGCGGAATTCACGATATCAAGTCGAGAAACCAGCACTTCTACCTGGCCGGTTGCCAGATCCTTGTTGGTGTCTTTTCTTTCAACAACTTTACCCCATACATGAATGACATATTCATTACGAATGGTTTTGGTCTGATCTGAGAAGCTTTCATCAAACACCAGTTGGCAAATACCTGTCCTGTCTCGTAAATCAATAAAAACCAATTGTCCGAAATTTCTTTTTTTAGCTACCCAGCCAATCAGTTCTACCTCATTTCCTACATGTTCCAGACGGAGTTTTCCGTTCTCAATTGTACGCATCATAATCTATTGCACCCCTTTTTCATCTAAATAACGTATCAGATCATCCCGATCGATTGTTTCCTGTGTACGATCCGCAGTATTCTTGATTGTAATTTTATGTTCCTGTGATTCGCTGGAACCTAATATCAACGCATAATGAGCTTTTGCGCGGTCAACGGCTTTAAACTGTCCTTTAAAAGAGCGACCCGTGTAATCCATCTCAGCACGGTATCCATACGCGCGCAGTTCTGTTAAGACATTGAAAGCATAACTCCTGGCTTCTTCATCCAAGCACATAACATAAACATCCAGATCCGGTTTTGTATCCAGGCTATTCCCTTCGGCTTGTAACGCAATCAGCAATCTTTCCATTCCCAATGCCCAACCGATACCGCTCATTCCTTCCGGTCCTCCAAAATACGGAATCAGACCATCATAACGGCCACCGGCTAATACTGTGGATTGGGCTCCCATCTCTTTATTCATGGAAACGATTTCAAAAACTGTATGCGTATAATAGTCCAATCCTCGCACAAGCTTATCATCGATTTCATATGGGATTTCCAGCTCATCCAACAGATCCAGAACAGTTTGGAAATAAGACTTACTGTCGTCGTTCAAATAGTCGCGCATGCTAGGAGCTTTTTTCATGCAGTCTTTATCATGATCAACTTTGCAATCCAAGATCCGCAGTGGGTTTTGCTCAAAACGTCTTTTACAATCTCCACATAGTTCATCATAATAGGGTTCAAAGTGCGTATGAAGAGCTTGTCGGTAAGCCTGTCGGGATGCATCATCGCCGAGTGTATTGATCAACACTTTGATGTCCTTCAACCCTAGCGTTTTCAAAATAGAATATGCTAGAGAAATCGTTTCTACATCAACATATGGAGATTTGACACCTAAGCTTTCCACACCAAATTGATGGAAAATGCGCAGTCTTCCCTTCTGCGGTCTTTCATGACGTGCCATGGGTCCCATATAATACATCTTGACCGGCAGATCCGGGTTGGCATACATTTTATTTTCAACAAAGCTTCGTACAACCCCGGCAGTTCCTTCCGGACGAATGGTTAATGACGTTTTGGAATTTTCAAGCTGAAATGTATACATTTCCTTATTAACCATATCACTGGAATCATTTTCTCTTTTAAATACATTCGTATGCTCAAATATCGGCGTCCGAATTTCGTCATAGTTATACAGATAACAGAATTGACGTAGAATGGTTTCTAGATTCTGCCATTGATAGGATCCATCTCCGTACAGATCTTGACACCCTCTTGGAATTTTATATTTCATGTTTTCCTCCTAAATATAAAAAACGCCCTTATATAAGGACGCTTTTAACGTGGTACCACCTTATTTTATACTTTTCAGTATACACTTAAAGCTATAACGCAGCCAACGATCAGACTTTTTATCTGATTCCTCCAAAGTGTCCTGTTTTATTCTGTATGAAAGCATTGCACCACCCTGCTTCTCTCTAAACATACTTGAATAAACATCTCTTTTTCTATGGATTAATTATCTAAATTTTCAACGTTGTGATATACATTCTGTACATCATCTACATCGTCCAGCAAGGTAACAAGACGTTGGAACAATTCCTTGTCTTCCCCTTCCAAAGTAACTGTATCATTGGCAACCATCTTATCAGCAAATACCTGATATGTTACCCCCGGGATTAATGCATCGATGACGGTTTTTGCATCATCCAGCTGTGTTGGATTTACAGTAATAGTCATATAGCCATCTTCAATTTCAATATCGTTTAATTCAATATCTGCTTCCAGCAATGCATCCATCATGGTTTCTTCATCTTCATACTGAATAACGATAACCCCTAAGTGTTCATATCCAAAAGATACAGAATTTTCAACGCCCATTTTTGCGTGAGATTTGTTAAAACAAGCTCTAAGATTTGCGATGGTTCGATTCGCATTGTCTGTCAAACAATCCACAATGATTGTTGCTCCATTATTTCCAAAACCTTCATAACGAGCACTGGAGAAGCTTTCGTCAGCACTGGATTTAGCTTTATCAATAGCCCTTTTAATAACGTTAGCCGGTACATCATTGGCTTTTGCACGCTCTATTGCTTTTTTTAAGGACTGGTTCATATCCGGATCCGGTACACCGCTCTTGGCTGCTACCAAGATTTCCTTTGAATATCTAGAATATACTTTTGCTTTTGCATTGGCGGTCTTCTGCATTGCGGCCGCACGTACTTCAAAATGTCGTCCCATAGTATCACCTTTCCAAATTTCTTTAATAGTATATCAATGTTATCTTTATTTTTCAATCTTTGCGTAACGTTCAATAATCTTTTGTACGATTGGATTTCGGACAACATCCTCGGTGGCAAGTTCTACAATGGCAATTTCTGGAATATTCTGTAATATAGCACATGCCTCCATTAATCCGGAATCCTGTTTTTTGATTAAATCAATCTGGGTAATATCTCCATTGATCATCATCTTTGTGTTTTTCCCCATACGGGTCAAAAACATCTTCATCTGTGCTCTAGTAGAATTTTGGGCTTCATCCAAAATGACAACAGCATCATTCAAAGTACGACCACGCATAAAGGCCAAAGGAGCGATTTCGATTATCTGACGTTCTATATATTTTTCAACCGTTTCTATCCCAAGCATATCATATAAAGCATCGTATAAAGGTCTTAAATAGGGATCAACCTTTTCTTTCATATCTCCGGGTAAAAAGCCAAGTGATTCCCCTGCTTCAACAGCTGGACGCGTCAATATGATCTTTTCTATTTTTTCTTGTCTTAGTAAGGTAACGGCATAAGCAACGGATAAATATGTTTTCCCTGTCCCAGCTACTCCAGTGGCAAAAATTACATCATGTTCTTTAAAAGCGTCACATAAAATAGCCTGTCCTAATGTTTTCGGATAAATTAGTTTACCAGATCTGGTTTTTCCGACTGGCGAAAGCTGTTTGGTTTGAAATCTCTGTAATTGATGTTTTTTTCCTAAGGAGATCAAATAGGAAACATCCTGAAAATGAAGACGCTTCTGTTGATCGATCAATGAGAAACATGCATTGACTACTTCCCGGATCACAGGCTCTTGTACATTTTTTTCGAATTTTAAAATGTGAGAACGTAAAATAAACTCAGTTTTAAAATGTTTTTTTAATATTTCCAGATTCTTATCATGTTCCCCGGCAAATATCTGAAGATCTTCAAAAGAACGATCTGATAAATCAATTTGTATATATTCCAAAATAACCTCCTTATATAAAAAAATCTGCATTGGATGCAGATTCTTATTTTCCTCTACGTGCTTTTCGAGCTGCTTCAGATTTTAACTTTTTACGCACACCCGGTTTTACGTAATATTCTCTTTTACGAGCCTCAGCAAGGGTCCCATTACGAGATACTTGACGTTTAAACCTTCTTAAAGCGTCATCCAGTTGCTCATTCTCTTTTACTACAACTTTTGGCATGATACAACCCCCCTTCCTGAATTTTTACACATTGATTATAACGAAGTTATATGTAAAATGCAATGATTTAATCAAAAACTTAACTAGTCCCCTGTATAATAGGAGTCTTCATTTGTATCATAATCCGTAGTGGAAATGATACTGTAGTTCTTGATGCATTCTTCCGCAATTTTATTGTCACCCTTATAAGGAGCACGTCCAAATTCTCTGTACATATACGGTTCATCACCTTTTCCAAGCAACAGAACCACATCGCCTTCACGAGCACTTTCTATTGCCTGGCGGATAGCTTCATACCGATCCGGGATAAAGATATAGCTCGTATCCTTGATGCCGCTTTTAATCTGCTCCGCAATATCCCGTGGTTCTTCATCACGAGGATCATCCTCAGTGATGACAATATAATCACAATATTGATCAGCTAATTCTCCAAATACTTTCCGTTTGGCAACATCACGCTTGCCAGCTGATCCAAAGACACTAATAACTTTATGATCCGTGCCAGCAATGCTGCGACCAAACTGCATTACTTTCTCCATACCATCTGGTGTATGTGCGAAATCTACTATAACATGGAATGGCTGACCAAGGTTGATCTGTTCAAGACGGCCTTCAATCTGCGGAAGATCTTTACAGGCCGGTAAAATCACATTAAGATCCATACCTGTTTCATGCAAGGCAGCAATGGACGCCAGTAAGTTATAGATATTATATTCAGCCACAAGATCCGTAACGACAGGATACGTATTCCCTTCATAAATCAAGTCAAACGTTGAATGGTCCGATGCATTTTTTACATTAACAGCACGATAATCACATTCCTTTTTCAATCCGTAACTAACATAACGCGAACGTGTAATATCTTTTAATTTATCAAATGTAGGATCATCAATATTTAAAATGGATACCCCATCTTCTTTGACCCTTTCCTTGAATAGAAGACTTTTGGCTTCGAAATAACTCTCCATAGTTCCATGGTAATCCAAATGATCATATGTAAAGTTTGTAAATATGGCCACATCAAAATTAACTCCGTCTACACGATGTTGATTTAAACCATGACTACTGACCTCCAAAGCACATGCCTTCATTCCATGGGAAACCATATCTGCCAAGGTCTTATGCAGTAATACTGCATCCGGTGTCGTTAGATCCGGCGCATTTTTGACATTTCCATAAGAAATGGAAATGGTACCAATATAACCACAAGGTTGCTGGATCGATTCAATATTTTTGATAATATTGGATATTGTACTTTTTCCATTGGTTCCGGTAACCCCGAACATCAACATTTTGTCACTTGGACGATTATAGAAATTGCGTGCACATTGATTTAAAGCAGCATTCACATCGTCTACCCTTATATATATTGCTCCCCTAACCATTTCCTCCGAAGTCAATTCCTTGGAATGGACAATACAAATGGCACCATTTTTTACTGCCTGCGCAATGAATTCATGCCCATCATGGACAATTCCCGGTAAACAGAAATAAATATTTCCATCTTCTACTTTTCGTGAATCAAAACATAATCCTGTTACATTTGTTGTCGGAGCGTTTTTAAACAATTTACTTAATCTCATAATGACTTCCTTTCCATATCGTATGATATCCGAATTCATCCACTGAATCCCATTGACACATGATCCGTCCGTTTAATGACTGTGTAGAATTGATTTCAATGGGATGATATTGATTAGTATATCCTTTATATATGTTATCACGATTTGTTTCTATCAGTACTTCAACCATATCAAAACGTTCCATATCCTTAATTCGAAGATCCTTTGATAATTTCAATAATCGGTTGGTTCTTTCTTTGACAACACTACCATGAACTTCCCCTTTCATAAAACTGGCTTTTGTTCCACTTCGCTTAGAATACGGAAACACATGCAGGAAGGAAAAACCGATATCCTGAATATTTTTGTATGTTTGTTCAAATTCCTCATCGCTTTCCTGGACAAAGCCAACAATCACGTCCGTTGATATGGAAATGTCCGGAATTTGCTGTCGGATCTGCAGCACTCTTTCTTTAAAATATGAAATGGAGTACGGTCGGTTCATCCTTTTTAAAGTCTCATCACAACCCGACTGGATCGGAATATGAAGGTGATGGCATATCCGTTTATTTTTTTTAATCAAATCAATCAGTTCGTCTGAAACTTCAGTGATTTCAATACTGGAAATCCGATAATAAACATGCGCCGGTGTCTGATCCAACAGACTTTTTAACAAGGAAGTTAATGTGTTTTCACCATCCAGATACCGGCCTGTATGGATACCGGTCAGAACAATCTCCGAATGTCCTTTTTCTACTAGCATTTCCGCAATCGACAGTACTTGTTCTTTAGCTAAAGACCGCTCTCGGCCGCGGGCAAAAGGAATAGCGCAATAAGAGCAGAATTGGTTGCAGCCATCTTCAATCTTTAAAAAAGCCCGATGTTTTGATTCGAAGCAATGAATTGGCATCGCCTCAAAATCTTTATATTGATCGACATCAGTGACAACATCCATTTTTTGGTCAGTTGCAATCATTTTTTGAACATAATCAAGGAATTTATCTTTATGCTTGGCACCGATGATCAGATCGACTCCGAGCTGATTACGTTGAACTTCATTGGCAAACTGCACAAAACAACCGACAGCAACAATATAAGCGTTCGGATGGTTGTGTTTAGCCTGGTTGATTTTTTGTCTTGATTTGTGGGCGGCATTATTAGTGACCGTGCAGGTATTTATAATGCAGAGCTCACATTCCTGATCGGCAGGTACTCTTTGAAAACCGGCTGACTCCAGTTGATCCGCATAATATTGAGATTCATAGGCATTGACTTTGCAACCGAGTGTTACAATACAAAAGCGCATTAAAACCCCTCCTTTGTATGTCGTTGATAATCGATACAGGCCAAGGCATAACATGCAGCCGTTTCAGCTCTTAATATACGATTTCCCAAAGAACACGTCCTGAAATGTTGTTCTTTTAGCTTATTGATTTCAAAGGTCTCAAATCCACCTTCCGGTCCAATACAGATTGTAATCGATTTTGGATCGTCCTGAAGATAATGAGCCAGATATCTGGATGGATCGTCTTCTTTTTCATAAGCCACCAAATTGCATGTACTTTGAAAATCAAGCAAAGTATCAATCGTCTGAATCGGTGTCAGTTCTACCAGATCGATCCGATTACATTGTGAACAGGCTGATAAAAGGATTTTTGACCATCGTTCCAGTTTCTTTTTTTCGCGCGCTGCATCTAATCGGATGACAGTATTTCGACTGTAAAAAGGAACAATTCTTGTGACTCCCAGTTCACAGGCTTTTTGCAGCATCCATTCAAATTTATCTTGTTTGATCAATGCACAACATAAAGTAATGTGCTGCAGGTTTTGTTCTGTCTCAATTTCATTAAAGAGATAGACATAAGGTTTTTCTTTCGGGTGTGCCAAAAATACCTGGCTTTGATTGTCCACTACCCGAATAACTTCTTTTTTTTCAATTCGTAATACATCAAACAAATGATGGGCTTGCCATTCATCCAATGGGATTGTTTGATGAAGAGTGCAATTCTGTGAAACAAATATTTGTTTCATAAAGTATCTCCCTGCATCGCATAACGTTTCAACTGCTTGACTTCGAACATTTTAAGTTTACGGTATTGTCCTGGATGTAATTGCCCCAGATCTATGAAACCAAATTGTTTTCTATGAAGCTTTCTGACTTCACATCCCAAATCACTCATCATGTTTTTGATCTGATGATTTTTCCCTTCAAAGATTGTCAATTCCAGACGCATTCTCTGGCGTGTCATATCTGTTTCCAGGATATAGACTTTCGCCGGTTGATAGTCACCAAAGCCTTTTCTTAATTTTTTGATATCTTCTTTTTCCAGGATTCCTTGAAGACTAATGACATATACTTTCGGTAAATGATATTTTGGGTGGGTCATCATATTGGTAAATTCTCCGTCATTGGTCATTAAAAGAATACCGGTCGTATCATAATCCAGTCTTCCCACAGGATACAATCGTGTATCTTTCGGCATATAATCCAAAACAGTCTTTCTTCCTTTGTCGTCATTGACAGAACAAATCGTCCCTTTGGGTTTATAAAAGACATAATAAGCATATTGTTCTTTCTCAATGGTTTTACCGTCTACATCTATGCGGTCATTTCCACTGACCTTGGTTCCCAGAGTGCGGCACACTTCTCCATTGATTTTGACCCGGCCTTCCAAGATCCATTTTTCTGCTGTACGACGAGAGCACAGGCCAGCCTGTGCCATTACTTTCTGCAAACGTTCCATACTATTCTTCCTCAAATAAATTATCGCTGATTTCGCGATCCGGCAGTGCCGGAAGTTCTTCCAATGTTTCTAATTGGAAGGTATCTAAAAATGTATCTGTTACTCGATATAATAGCGGTTTTCCTACCGTGTCCAAACGGTCTGCTGCTTCAATCAGATCCATCGCTACCAGCTTTTTCAACATTACCTCGCAGCTGACACCACGAATCTCCTCGATTTCCAAACGGGTTACCGGCTGTTTATACGCAACGATAGCCAGTGTTTCCATGGCTGCTTGTGATAATGTCATGGGCTTTTCTTCCTTAAAGAGTTTTTCTCCATACGGATAAACAAACTCTTTTGTCAAAAATTTATACCGCCCCGCAAATTCAACGAGTTCGATTCCATGATTACCGGTATTGTATTCTTCTTTAATCTCTTCAATTTGTGAAAGAATCTCTAAATGAGTGCTTTCTAACACGGCTTCCAGCTGACTGTCCGTAATTCCATCTTCACCAGCTAAAAAGATCAATCCTTCAACCAACGCTTTTAGATTATTCATTCTTTTCACCTATCCAAATCCATATCCGATCTTGTTCATCAATACGATAATCCATCCATTTTTGAAAAATAAGATCAAGTATTGCCAGAAATGTTACAACGATCATATGTACGTTGGAACAATCGAAGCATATATCTTCAAAAGAGTAGGATCGATCAGTCTCCATCCGATTTTTAATCTGCTCCATTCTCTGTTCAACGGATATTTCTTGTATTGTAACATGTGTCTCATAAGGTTCCAGTAATATTTTTCGCGATATGACCCGTCGCATCGCTTTCATTAACTGATAGACCGACTGGTTAGAAAGCGTTCCTCGTATATCACCGTTCCAATGATCGACCATGGAAGCAACGGGTCGTGTATACAGCTTCTGCCTTTGGACAAACTGCTCACGGAGTTGTATACTGGCATCTTTGAATTGTTGATATTCAATCAAACGCTCCACTAATTTCTGCCGGGTATCTTCTTCGTACGCATCTTCTACTTCCACCTTTTCCCTAGGCAGCAGTTTTCTCGATTTATATTCAATTAAGCTGGCTAATTCAGTCAGATATTCACTTGCGATTTCAAGGTGTAGATTTTGCATCTGATGAATGTATTCGATATACTGCGTAGCCAGGACATCCATATTCAAATTCATCAGCTCCAGTTTATTTTCTTTGACTAGATGCAGCATCAGGTCTAAGGGACCATCAAAAGCATCAAGTTTTACAGTAAAATCCATTCTATCACCGTGGATAAGTATAACAAATTTTCCGACAAAAATATACGTCAATACTTTTATAGAAAAAAATATGATATGATAACAACATCAAATACTTGCCTGCTTATGCAGACGAGTATCTGCTTTTGTACACGTTGTTCTTGTATAGTAGCTAACAATGTACAATAGACATTACTTTGACATGGAAAGGAAAACCAAAGGCAAAGAATAAAGATGAAGAAAACGATTATTTATTTATTATTAGCTGTATTTTTAGCTATTGTATTACAACCGAATTTAGGCAATACATTAAAAAAAGGAAATGATCGTGTACCTGAAAATACGGAAACCGGCTATCCGGCTACCAATGACAGCATGGAGCTGAAAGCAGATGTATCCAATATTACGATTTGTATCGATGCGGAAAACACGGATGATGTGGATGAAAAAGAAAGCGAAGATATCAATTTACAGATTGCTAAATCAATTGGCAATAAACTTCGAGATGCTGGTTATAAAGTGGTTTATACAAGAGAAGACAACAGTTCAATGACCAGTGAACAACGAATGGCCATCGCTAAGCAGTCAAAAGCGGATTATTTGCTGTCGGTGTCTACAAACCACGATACAAACCGTATGCAAAAAGGATATTCAATCATGACACAGAACAACAAACAACTGATTGAATTATCTGAAGAAATTACAGCTCAACTGGATACGATCAATTTTTCCGAGTTTCAAGGCCTAGATAGTGATCATTATGACAATTTTCCGATTCTTACAAATAAGGATATCCCTTCCATTCTTTTGGAAATTGGATATATCACCAATGAAGAGGATATTACTAAATTGAAAGATGAAACATATCAGGAAAAAATCGGAGATGCAATTGCTAAATCGTATGTCAAAATCATTAAGTAAAAGGAATGTATATGGAAGAAAAGCTTATTTATAAAGGAAATATTTTTACACTTGCTCATAAAGATGTCCAAATTCACGGACAATGTTTTCCTCGTGATATTATTCATCATCCCGGTGGTGTGGGTATTGTTGTCATTGTCGATCATAAGATTCTGCTCGTACGTCAGTACCGCCATGCCATAGAAAAGGAAAGCATTGAAATTCCGGCGGGTAAACTGGAATATGGAGAAGATCCTGTCCAATGTGCCGTGCGGGAATTAAACGAAGAAACAGGCTATGACTGTGATAAGCTGGAATTCATCCAGTCGTTTGTGACAACGCCGGGCTTCTGCGATGAAAGAATCTGGCTATTTGAAGCCGTTCACCCGTTCCTTGCCGAAAACAGGCTTGCACCGGATGCGGATGAAGATATTCACAAGGAGTGGATGGATCTCGATGAAGCATATCAATACATACGATCTGGTGTGATCGATGATGCAAAAAGTGTTATTGCGATACAATATGCAGCATTAAAAGAAAGAAGGTAAACAGATGAATTTTGTGTGTATAAGTCCAAATTACCCGGAAAGCTATTGGCTATTCTGCCGTGGTTTAAAAAAGTATGGAGCTACTGTCTTGGCAATCGTAGATCAGCCCTATGATTCACTTCGTCCGGAATTGAAAGAATTCTGTGATGAATGCTATGTCGTATCCAGTTTTCACGATTATGATGAAATGGTTCGTGCATGTGGCTATTTTACCTTTAAATATGGAAAGATCGACTGGATCGAATCCAATAACGAAGCTTGGTTGGATCTAGATGCAGCTTTACGTGATGATTTTCACGTCACCACAGGATTTGATTTGAAAACCATTATGGAATATCAATCCAAATCCGGTATGAAAAAGTACTATGAAAAAGCCGGAGTTCCGACTGCCAGATACGAACTTGTATCCTCCTATCAAGACGCGGCTGAGTTTGTAAAAAAGGTGGGTTATCCAGTCATTCTTAAACCAGATCATGGCGTTGGTGCCAGCTTTACATACCGAATCAACAATCAACAGGATCTGGAAGAAGTATATCAAGAAACTCGTGATTACCAGATGATTATCGAGGAATATATTGATGGTGATATCATTACACTGGATGGGATTGCTGATGAAAACAGTAAGATCAGATATCTTTCCTCTTTTGAATATGTAGGAAATCCGATGGAAAGTGTATTACATAAAGAAGAACTGGGAATTTTTACAGCTTTCAAGATACCGAAGAAATATCAACAAATTGCTCAGAATGTTATCTCGGCATTTCAGGTTAAAAATCGCTTCTTCCATGGCGAATATTTTCGTCTTAAACGCGCAAAAAAAGGATTAGGGAAGAAAGGTGACCTTATTGGCCTGGAATTGAATTTCCGCCCACCGGGAGGCTTTGTACCGGATATGATGAATTACGCACGCAACGTAGACGTGTTTGATATATGGGCTCAGGTTCTGCTCACACAACAAGCAGATTATCCGGATGGGCATCTCTACTCTTCGGTCTTTGCAGGAAGACGTGCCGAGCAGAACTATACATATACAGCGCAGGAAATCCAGGAAGAGTTCCAACAGGAATGGATCGATACCATTTACTTACCTGCCGCTTATGCAGCTGCTATGGGAGATGAAGCCATTGTAGCACGTTTCACTGATATTAAACGAAGAGATGAATTCTTTGAAATGTCCTTTCACATACAGGAGGATGAAAATGATTAAAAAATTCCAACTTTATATGCCCACATTCAACGAAAACCGGCAGATCCATATGTATCTGCCGGATGATTGTTTATCTGGCAGCCAACGATATCCAGTGCTATACATGTTTGATGGACATAATCTGTTTTTAGACAGTGATGCTACATATGGCACCAGCTGGAATTTTATAAAGAATATCGAAAACCATGGATTCCCTATGATTGTAGTGGGACAGGAATGCAGTCATCAAGGGAATGAACGACTGAATGAATATGGTCCCTACCCTTTTCGCAGCGATGATATGAACTTTGAAGGTAAAGGGATCCAAACAATGGAGTTTTTCATTCATACTTTAAAACCTTACATCGATCAGCATTATCCCACACTGCCAGATCGTGATCATACATGGATAGGTGGTTCCAGCTGTGGAGGTCTAATGGCATATTATGCCGGTATATGTTATAACGAAGTCTATTCAAAGCTGATTTGTGTATCGCCGTATTTTATCCCGACAGCCCAATATCTTTTGAAGGATACGGAAAAAGCTTCCCTTTGCAAGAATACTTGCTTTTATATGTCCTGGGGATCACAGGAAGCGGGATGCCATATGTTTGTGCAGGAAACGAAAATTTGCACGGAACTAACAAATATTTTGATTGACAAGGGAGCACATGTATTGATGAATGTACGTGTAAACGGCAGACATTGCGAAGAAGATTGGAGCAAAGAATTACCTAGGATCTTTGCGTATTTAAAACGTCATGAACCATAAGATCGTCGTAAAAAGATTAAAAAATGCTCCCAAAGGCAGGACGATTGCAATCAGTGATATTCACGGTAATCTGGATGTCTATAAAGATTTATTAAAGAAAATACAGTATACGCCAAACGTCGACCGATTGATCCTTGTAGGCGATCAAGTTGAAAAAGGGCCTAAAAATCTGGAAACCCTGCGTTATATTATGCAACAGTGCCAAAAAGAAGATGTTTTTTGTCTAATGGGCAATTGTGATTTTACTGCACGAAATGTATTGTATTCCTTTCATCTTGATTTCTTAAAAATAATCTTGACACTGCGAAAAAAATCAATTCTGCACGATATGGCTCATGAAATCGGACTCTCTTTTGATGCAGATACAGACTTGGAACAGTATTGCCAGACATTGCGACAGCACTTTTTAAAAGAATTATCCTTTTGTAACGATCTTCCCCATGTATTAATTAGCGATTTTGCAATCTTCGCGCACAGCGCCATCAAAGATGAACAGAATTTTGGAAATAACCTCGCTAGTGTGATCAATCATGGTTTCTTTATTAATGATGACGTATGTTTTAAAAAGCCGGTTGTTGTAGGACATCTTCCTGTTACGGAGTACTGTCATACAATCGCCGATTACAATCCGATTTATGATGAAAAAAAGAATATCTACAGTATTGACGGCGGTAATGTGGTTAAAAAAAGCGGCCAGTTAAATGCCTGGATCTATGATCGAGGGTCCGTAACTTATGCTTCGATGGATCATCTTCCATCAGCTATCGCATTATGCAATACAAATCCCGTTACAAAGGACCCCTTCTTCATTACATGGAATCATGGAAATATAAAAATAATCAAGGAATCCAAAGATCAATACTACGTCTATAATTCTTATCTGGATCGCACTTTCTGGATTGAAAAAGAATGTGTTCATAATCAGAAAGCAGAAGATTACACAAACTATGAAATGCCTTTAAAAAAGGGAGATATTGTACATATTACGAAAGAATTGGATCAACGTGTTTTTATTAAGAAAAATGGAATTCTAGGATGGACCGATATCAAAAATATAAAAAGAACAGATTAGCCCCAATGTCATTAAGTTAAGATTTATTGAAGAACGAGGACACTAAAGAATTAGTGCCCTCTTTTTTTGAAAGAAATTCGAATAAAAGTATTGACAGGAGATAAAAGATGTAGAGCTTATTATCCATCTCCTAATATGGATAGACAATAAGCCCCTTGTTTACAGGTATAATTTTGAAGGTACTTATGAAAAATTATAAAAATCTCAAAAAAAGTCTTTCTCTATTTGTTAAAAACCGGAAAACGGATTTCACCTGTCGAGCATCTGATAGCTAAATACATTCTTCTAATCTGCCCTTAAAGAAAAGGAACAAGCAACGTCTTATCAAAGAAGATTGTGTGCTTTAACTACAGTTACACTTAACGGAATTATTGTATAACCCAAAAAAAGCTGTGGCGACACATCCTTTTCGTAATGCTCGAAAAACAAAGAACAGAAGATTCTCCGGGTTGGATGCGTCTTCTGTTCTATTTCTGTCATATTAGCTTAATGACATTGGCCTAGCTCTCTTCTTTTTTCAATTCAGCTGCTTCTTTTAAGTAAACAAATAATTGATCAATGTCTTCTTTTTTTGTTGAAAAACCAGTCGCAAAACGAATAACATAGAAATTGTCTCTTTTCTCCCAAACTTCAAAATCTATATACTTTGAAAGAAATTCAAATTGTTCACTAGTTACCAATGGAAAAACCTGATTGGTTTCACTTTTCATAAATAGTGGATAACGCAGTTCATGAAGTTTTTTCTGAATTAATTGAGCAAGTCGGATTTCGTAATCAGCATACATAAATAATGTATCCTTTTCAAAAAGGGCTTGGAACTGCAAGCCTAGAAGCCATCCCTTAGCCAACATCGCACCTGTCTGTTTCATAACAAAGCGAAAATTCTTTTTGAGTTCGGGATTCACGATAACAACCGCTTCCCCAAATAAAGCTCCGTTTTTTGTGCCACCTATTGTAAATACATCACAATATTTAGCTACATCATTTAATGTGTAATCTACACCAGACATTAAAGCAACGCCAAGACGTGCCCCATCCATCATCAAATACATACCCAGCTGATCACAAATATTTCTGAGATCCTTTAATTCGTGTAAAGAATATACAGTACCAAATTCAGTCGCGTTAGAAATATATACCATTTTTGGATAAACCATATGTTCATATGTTAACATATGTGCATCATATGCTTTTTTTACTTCGGATGGAGTGATTTTTCCATTTGTGTTTGACACAGTAATTACTTTATGTCCGGTAGCTTCAATCGCACCTGTTTCGTGAAGAGCAATATGACCTGAATCACACGCTATAACGGCTTCATAAGAACGCAATGCTGCTTTAATAATGGTTAGGTTGGTTTGTGTTCCTCCAACTAAGAAATGAATATCTGCATTTGTATCCGGCATTTTTGCTTGTATCATCTCTTTTGCTTTTTTACACTCGATATCCAAACCATAGCCATCGTATTTTGTACCATTCGTTTTTTGCAGCAATTCCAAAATCTCAGGTATACATCCTTCACTATAATCATTTCTGAAAGATAACATATTCATCCCTCCTTCAAGGTGGTATTGTAACATTATTTATGAAAAGGTCAAATATATTTTAAAAAAAGTATGGGTATAAGCCCATACTCTTAACGACAATTCGATTTTTTCCAAATCTTCATTTGTTCAGCTTGTTTGATCAGCTCTTCACGGAAATCTGGATGTGCAATGGAAATCAGTGCTTCGGCGCGCTGCCAGGTATTTAATCCCTTCAGATTAACCATACCGTATTCCGTAACAACATAATGTGTATTCGCACGTGTATCCGTAACAATAGAACCAGGATTCAATGTCGGAACAATTCTGGATTTAACTTCTCCGGACTTTGTTTTAAAGGTAGAAGATAAACAAATAAAGCTCTTACCACCTTTGGATAAGTATGCACCCAACACAAAATCCAGCTGTCCTCCGGCTCCACTGATATGTTTAATACCGGAAGATTCGGAACTAACCTGACCAAATAAGTCAATGTCAACCGCATTATTAATTGAAATGAAGTTATCTAATGCAGAAATAGAACGGATATCATTCGTATAATCAACAGGCGCAGACATACATTCCGGATTATCATCTAAATAATCATACAGCTTTTGTGTTCCTGCACCAAAGGCATATACTTGTCTTCCTTTATCGATATTCTTGTTAATGCCATCAATTTTTCCGGCATTTGCGATATCAACAAATGCATCGACATACATTTCTGTATGAACACCCAAATGTTTCAAATCCGATTTCGCAATCAATGAACCCACAGCGTTTGGCATACCGCCAATACCTAATTGCAAACAAGCCCCATCAGGAATCTCATTAACAATTAACTGCGCTACCTTTTCATCAATTTCTGTCGCTGGAGCACCCGCCAGGATACCCATTCCCGGATTATCTCCTTCAACAATCTGGGATACTTGAGAAATATGAATGGATTCACTGAATCCACCCAGACATCTAGGCATATTTTTGTTTACTTCAACAATGATTACTTTGGCACGATTGCACATGTCTAACATATGCGATCCATTTGGACCGAAGTTGAAATAACCAAATTTATCCATCGGCGATACCTGGAACATAGCGACGTCAATATCCTCGACATTTTCGCGATAATAACGAGGTAATTCAGAATAACGAACGGGTGCATAATATGCAAAACCTTGATTGATCGCACGACGTTCAATTCCGGTCATATGCCATGAATTCCAAGTAAAATGTGCTCCTGGATTTTCAATATCGAAGATAGCTGGTTTCCATAAAGCAATACCACCACGGATTTTCACATCTTCGAGCTCCGTCATTCTAGCGGCAAGTGCTTTATCCAAAGCCTGCGGATGGCCTGTACACCATCCATAGTCTACCCAGTCACCGCTTTTTACGACCTTGACTGCCTGCTCAGCCGAGCATAACTTTGATGCATATTCTCTACTGTAATCCATTTAAATATACCTTGTCCTTTTACTTGTTTTTGAATTCTTTTTCTTTTACACGGTTAACGAAGCATTCCATGCCATATGTCTGGTCTTCCGTTGCGAAGCATGCAGAGAAATCTTCTACCTCTTCAGCAATACCGCCATCAATATCTTTCTGTAAACCATCATTGATAGCTTTTTTAGCATATGCAACAGCAATTGGAGCATTTTTTGCGATACCATTGGCCATTTTCATAACTGTAGGCATTAATTCTTCGGCAGGGACAACGTTATTTACTAAACCGATTTCTAAGGCTTTAGCCGCTTTAATATTGCGAGCTGTATAAATCATTTCCTTAGCAATTCCAACTGGAACTAATCGAGCCAAACGCTGTGTTCCACCGAATCCCGGTGTAATTCCTAAACCAACTTCCGGCTGACCGAAAATTGCATTTTCAGCGGCAACACGAATATCGCAAGACATAGCTAATTCACAGCCTCCACCTAAAGCGAATCCATTTACAGCTGCAATGACCGGACAATGCAACTGTTCGATTGCACGGAAGATCTTGTTTCCATAAGCGCCATATTCTGCAGCTTCTTCAACAGATTTATCTTTCATTTCCACAATATCAGCACCGGCTACAAAACTCTTTTCTCCAGCTCCGGTAATAACAGCTACATAAGTATCTTTATCCGCAGCAACAGTGTTTACAGCTTCTTCCAGATCTTGTAAAGTAGCGGTATTCAAAGCATTTAAAGCTTTTGGACGATTGATAGTGATAATTGATACATGACCTTGTTTTTCTAATAATACATTTTCCATGATTTATCCTCCTTATAAAAGCAGATTACTCTAAAAGATTAGAGTAATCTCCTTGTAAAATTTAAATTTCGTCAACCGGTGTCTTTGTGCGGTCTGCGTTATAAACGTAGAATCCTTTTCCGGATTTAACACCTAAGTTACCACCACGAACCATTTTTCTCAGTAATGGACATGCACGGTATTTGCTGTCTTTTGTTTCGTTGTACAATACATCCATAATAGCCAGACAAATATCCAAACCAATGTAGTCACCTAATTCCAATGGTCCCATTGGGTGGTTAGCACCTAACTTCATAGCTGCATCGATACCAGCGATGTTAGAAACACCTTCCATCTTAATGAAAGCCGCTTCGTTGATCATAGGAACCAAAATACGGTTTACTACGAATCCGGCAGCTTCATTAACCTGTACCGGAGTTTTTCCGATTTCTACAGAAATCTCTTTAATTTTTTCAACAACTTCTGCAGGCGTATTAACACCAGCGATAACTTCGATCAGTTTCATACGATCAGCTGGGTTAAAGAAATGCATACCAACAACCGGACGATTTACACCCTTACCGATTTCAGTAATGGATAAAGAAGAAGTGTTAGAAGCGAAGATCGTTTCTTCTTTACAAATTGCATCCAATTCTTTGAAAGTGTTCTGTTTAACACCCATGTCTTCAAATGCAGCTTCAACGATTAAATCTGCATCTGCGCATAAGTCTTCTTTCAATCCTGGAGTAATAGAAGCCAAAATAGCATCTACTTTTTCCTGGGACATTTTTCCTTTGGAAACTAAACGAGCATATCCTTTAGCGATTTTTTCTTTTCCGCCTTCGGCCCATTCCTGTTTAATATCACATAAAGCTACAGTGTATCCTTCTACCTGTGCGAAAGCTTTAGCGATACCCTGGCCCATTGTACCGGCACCAATAATTCCAACTTTCATTTTTTTGATCTCCTTTTTAAATTCATTATTCAGCTTTAGCAGCTTTAATAGCTTCTACCAATAAAGGCAGGACTTTTTCTACATCACCAACGAATCCCATGTTAGAAATCGAGAAGATTTCTGCCTGAGGGTCACGGTTGATGGAGATAATCATATCTGATTTATCCATACCAGCGCAGTGCTGTACAGCACCAGAAATACCACAAGCGATGTATAAGGACGGACGAACTGTTTTACCAGTCTGACCTACCTGACGTTCTTTCGGCAGGAATCCATCTTCTACAACAGCACGAGAGCAAGCAACAACGCCGCCTAATTCATCCGCAACAGCCTGTACTAAGTCCAAGCATCCTTCAGCGCCACGTCCGGCACCAACAAGAATGTCAGCTTTCGTGATATCTACGTCAGCTTTTGCTTTTTCAATAACTTTTTCTACAAATACTTCAGGATCTGTTGTTGTCCATACAGGTTTAAATTCTTCAACTTCACCAGTACGTGTTTCATCACTTGGTGCCATTTCGAATACCTTCGGACGAATTGTAGCCATCTGAGGACGAGTATCTTTACATACGATTGTACCGAATAAGTTACCACCGAATGTAGGACGAGTAACATCTAACAGAGATTCTCCTGTTTTTTCAGCCCATTCAGTATCTACTTCGATCTTAGTAGCATCTGCAGTCAGACCGACATTGATACGAGCGGCAACACGCGGAGCCAGGTCACGTCCTAATGTTGTTGCACCAGTCAGGAAAGAATCTGGTTTGTATTTCAAAATAACCTGTGTCAATGCATCTGCATAGAACTGAGTTGAATAATCCTTCAACAAATCGTCATCTACAACGATTACTTTATCTGCACCATGAACGATTACGTCCTGTGCTTTATCTTTTACATCTTTACCTAGCAAAACACCAACTACTTTGTATCCAAAACTAGGAATAGAAGCAACCAGCTTTCTTGCCTCTGAAATCAGTTCATAACCAACTTCAGCAATGTTTCCATTTTCCTGCTCTACAAACACGAAAATGTCCTTATATTCTTCAAATTTAGCCATTCTGTTTCTCCCTCCTATTTCGTAATGATTTGCTTTTCTTTCAAAGTCTTCGCAATCATTGTAGCAGTTTCCTGCTCAGACAAGTTATAAGTATTTGTTTCAGCAGAAACATCCTTCGTGAATGTACGTTTTACGCTTGTAGGAGATCCGGCAAATCCAACCAGAGATGGATCTAAACCTAAATCAGCATTTGTCATAACTTTTACTTTATCTTCCTTCATTAAGTCAACGATATCGTTGCAGTTCATGAAGCGTGGTGTATTCATTCCAGATAAAGTAGTTAATACGCATGGCAGTTTACATGTGATGATCTGATCAACATCATCTAATGCTTTTTTAACTGTAATTTTACCATCTTCAATTTTAATGATTTCATCAACATAAGTAATCTGAGGAACACCTAAACGTTCTGCAGTTTGAGGACCAACCTGTGCTGTATCACCATCGATAGCCTGACGGCCGGCAATGACAAGGTCGAATCCAACTTTTTCCAAAGCAGCAGCTAATGCACGGCTTGTTGCACAAGTGTCTGAACCACCTAATACACGGTCAGTTAACAATACACCATTGTCCGCACCACGAGCGATACTTTCGTCCAACATTTCTTTAGCTTTTGGTAAACCCATTGTCATAACAGTGATTTCGATAGAAGGATCTGCATCCTTTAATTGTAAAGCGGCTTCCAAACCAGCTAAGTCATCTGGGTTTGTGATAGCAGGAACACCATCACGAATTAATGCACCAGTATTCTTATCAACACTGATTTCAGTTGAATCTGGTACTTGTTTTTCAAGAACGACGATTTTCATATCTTTTCAATCCTTTCCTTATCGCAGCATTGCACCTGAAATTACCATACGTTGTACTTCACTTGTACCTTCGTAGATTTCAGTAATCTTAGCATCTCTGAACATTCTTTCAACTGGTAAGTCACGAGTATAACCGTAGCCACCCATCAACTGGATTGCTTTCGTCGTAACATCCATAGCGACTTCCGCTGCAAACAATTTAGCTTCGGCTGCCAATACCGTGTAAGGTTCACCGTTTTCTTTAGCCATTGCAGCTTTATAAACCATTAAACGAGCTGCATCAACCTGAGTCTGCATATTAGCTAACTGGAACTGTGTGTTCTGGAAAGCAGCAATCGGACGTTTAAACTGTTTACGAGCTTTTACATAAGGAATGACTTCGTCAATAGCACCCTGAGCAATACCTAATGCCTGGGCAGCGATACCAATACGGCCACCATCCAGAGTCTGCATGGCAATACGGAAACCTTTACCTTCTTTACCTAATAAGTTTTCTTTAGGAATACGTACGTTGTTGAAAATTAACTCACGAGTAGCCGATCCACGGATACCAAGTTTCTTTTCGTGAAGACCGAAAGTAAATCCTTCCCAGTCCTTTTCTACGATAAATGCGGAGATACCACGAGTTCCCTGTGATTTGTCTGTCATAGCGAAGATAATATAAACATCCGCTTCACCGGCATTCGTGATAAAGATCTTTGTACCATTCAGAATATAATCGCCATTTTCATCTTTAACAGCTGTGGTCTGCTGGCTGGCAGCATCTGTACCTGCGTTCGGTTCAGTCAAACCAAAAGCAGCCAGTTTTTTTCCAGTACATAAATCAGTCAAATATTTTTCTTTCTGTTCTGGTGTACCAAACTGAGCGATTGGCCAAGTACCCAAAGATGTGTGAGCACTTAAAATAACTCCCGTTGTAGCACATGTTTTAGACAATTCTTCAACTGCCAGGATGTAACTTAAATAGTCTGCCCCTGCTCCACCGTATTCGCGCGGATAAGGAATTCCTAACATTTTTGCCTGACGCATTGCTTCAACAGATTCTGTAGCGAATCTTTCTTGTTCATCGACATCAGCGGCATTTTCTTTAACTACACCGTTGGCTACTTCTCTGAACAACTTCTGCATCATTTTTTGTTGTTCTGTCAAATTGAAATCCATAAATTGAAGTTCTCCTTTCCTTCTATATCAACTTCAAGATATTTTCTGGGAAACATTATAGTTTTTCCCATACATTTTTATTTTACATAGTTTTAAAAACAACGTCAATGTATTTGTGAATTATTTTACAAATGCGAAATTTTTCTCATATTTCACAAGTTAATTTTTTCACAAAGTCGTTGACATAGCTATTTTGATAGATTAATATGAATGCGTTAAAACTTGAATATATACAAGTAGAAAGAGGATAAAATGAGAAAATCGTATATTGTAGCTGCTAAACGAAGTGCAATCGGTACTTTCATGGGCAGTCTTACAAATGTGGATGTAGCTACTATGGGTGCTACAGTATTAAAAGAAACAATCAAGGAAGCCAATATTGATCCGGCTAACATCGATGAAGTGATCATCGGTAATGTTATTGCAGCCGGACTAGGACAGAACATTGCCCGTAAAGTAGCTTTTGAAGCCGGTATTCCTGTGGAGGTGTGTGCCCAATCTATCAACATGTTATGTGGGTCCGGATTAAAAGCTATAATTGAAGCTGTATTACGTATTCAGGCAAACTGGGGCGATTTATTTGTAGCCGGTGGTGTTGAATCCATGTCCTTAGCCCCTTACCTGAT